>Ga0209427_10007481_pt1 | contig 12367 bp, 17 predicted proteins | sample DeeMarSWOR136_30_FD_187465 | JGI IMG/M metagenome (GOLD analysis project Ga0209427, IMG submission 187465) | Marine sediment microbial communities from White Oak River estuary, North Carolina - WOR-1-36_30 (SPAdes) (version 2) | ecosystem: Environmental > Aquatic > Marine > Intertidal zone >... | reverse complement strand
GCGTCCATCCCGAGCTCATGGATGTTGGCGTTGCAGAATCGTTCATGGGACTCGCAGTACCTGCTCTCAACATTAGGATCGGATTTCATGAGGAGATGCATCCTCAGGGCGCCGGGCCCGAGCCTGGTTGCGAACCCGCACCCCTCAACCGGGCAGACGAACTTATCGATGCAGGTCCCGTCCTCCTTGAGCAAGCAATATTTTCTCAGGTCCGCCTCTATCTCAAGCGCTATTCGACCACCCCCAGTATTACATTTAACCTGCAGTGGAGATTTAAATTTCACCATCAGTTTTCAGTAAGAAGATTCAGGCATCTCCTTAAGACCTGGCTGACGAACCAGTCATAGACGATGGCGAGCAAACAACATTATTCACACACAAGGGAAGAGAAAGACACGCTGGTGGATTAGAGGTCGATATTCAGATATTTTCAAATAGGATAGCCCCCGCTTAGCTTCCGCAGAAATGTTCCAACCGGCGAGGGGCACCAGGGATTTCCTCCCAGACGAGATGCGCAGGCGCACCTGGGTGATCGACAACATCAGGGACGTGTTCGAGGCCTACGGATACGATCCCCTGGGGACCCCGGCCTTCGAGAGCTGGGACATGCTCAAGATCAAGAGCGGGGAGGACGCCGTCAACCAAATCTACTACTTCAGGGACAAGTCGGACAGGGAGCTCGGCCTCAGGTTCGAGTGGACGGCCTCCCTAGCCAGGGTCGTAGCCTCTCACAGGGAGCTCCCGAAGCCCTTCAAGAGGTACGCCATCGGGCCCGTCTGGAGGTACGAGAGGCCGTCCGAGATGAGCCGCAGGGAATTCTGGCAGATGGATGTCGACGTAGTCGGCGTCCCGGACCCCATAGCGGACGCCGAGGTCATTGCCGTGGCGGTCGACTGCCTGAGGAGGATAGGCTTCGAGGACTTCATCATCAGGCTGAACGACAGGAGGCTCCTGGAGGCCTTGGCGGAGGCGGCCGGGCTCCCGGTTGATAGGTACTTCGACATCTTCCGGGCCGTGGACAAGATGGACAAGATCGGCTACGAAGGCGTCCTTGAAGAGCTCAGCAGACTCGGCGCCCCGACTGGGGCATCAGAGAAGCTCCTTGAGATGACATCGAGTAAGGGGGATCCAGGTCGCGTCCTCGAGGGGGCCAGGGCCGATCTGAAAGGACTGCAAAAAGGAATGATGTCTTGCGAGACTCTCTCCTCCATTGTCGAGTGCTCAAAGGGCTTCGGCATCGAAAAGTTCATGGTCGTAGACCTCGGGCTAGCGAGGGGGCTCGACTACTATACGGGCCCGGTGTTCGAGATCTACGACGAGGAATTCGAGGGCGCCGGGAGCATCGCCGGCGGCGGCAGGTATGATGAGCTCGTCGAGCTGTTCGGCGGGGATCCCACCCCGATGACGGGGATATCCATGGGGGTCTGGCGCCTCGTCACGCTGTTGGAGAAGAAGGGGGTCTTCGATGGCCTCGATCTGGGCCCCCGCGCGTACGTGGTGTACGCCTCGGAGGGGTTGAGGTTCAAGGCCGTCGAGGTGGCCCAGACGCTTCGCCGAGCGGGGATCTCGACGGAGATGGACCTCCTAGGCCGCGGAATCGGCAAGCAGCTGGACATAGCCAACAAGAAGGGCGTCAAGAAGGTCGTCATAGTGGGCGAGAGGGAGCTGGAGGAGGGCTGTGTCGCATTGCGGGACATGGAGACCGCTGAGCAGAGGAACGTCAGACTGTACCGCCTATTGGAAGAGTTCTAAGAAGAATTCTCCTCGGGCTCCTGCAGATTCATCTCGGAGAGGGTGTAGTACACTATCTCGCCCCTCCTGTCGATGACCGCGAGCCTCAGGATCCTCCCGGCGTCCTCGGCGGCCGTCAGCATGTCCCCGAGGTGCTTGAGGGGCTCCTGGGCCCCCTCCCATATGGCGTACACGAGGTATCTGGGGATCCTCTTGCCGTAGGAGCCGCGCTCGTAGACCAGGAAGTCGACGCCGTGTCCGGGCCCCTCCCTGGCGACGAAGCCCCTCGCCCTCAGGTCCCTGTAAACGACGTAACGGGTCCAGATGTTGGGGTCCCCGTTGGAGAACCTCCAGATCAGACCCTGGAAGTCCAGCCTCTCCCGGCTCTTCTCGTCGACGACCGAGATCTTCTCCCTCTCGGTCAGGTATAGCGCCTCGAAGGGCCTAAGCGTAAGCAGGCGGCTGTCCGAAAGCAGGGAGCCGTACCCATCCTGATAGAGGCTGTTCGCCTCGTTCTGAGCGGGCACGACGACCCTGCCCTCCGAGTAGACGGCGCTGATCTTTTCCATCTTCAAGCAGAAGTCAGCGCTGTTCAGCATAAATTTACCCATTTATGGCCGCGGTTCAACTTTCTGCAGCCGGAAAGACGCCTGCCTGAAATTTAGATTACAACTCCATATGAAGGTGACGTCTCTCTCTGCAGTGCGACATCACCATAACACAGTTCCGGTAAATAAGTCGCTAACATCACTACATACGGAATATTTCTACCCTTATTAGTTACAAATACTAACTACATATAGAACTTCATAATTCTCCGTAAATATCTTTTATTCATTTCGCACCTCGGTTTTCTACTTCACTTTCCCGGGGTGCTGAATGCTGGAGCTCTGGTCTCATCCGTGGTGGGTCCTAGGCCTCATAAGCCTCACGGCCCTTTTCATGCTCCTTTTCGGGCTCTTCATCGCTTCGTACAGGGTTCTCAGGAGGGGGATGGGAGGGGGGCCGTACGGGAGCCCGAGCCACCCAAACATCGAAATCACATTTCAAGGCCCGCTGACGTTCAGCGGGGCCTACATGCAGGGAACGCCCGCCCCCAGGAGTGGTGGCCCAAAGCTGCTCAACACTTGGGTGACAAGGATATTCGCGGCGATAGTCCTTCAGTGCGCGGCGATCTACCTGATATCCCAGTTCCCCGGCTTCCAGAGCCCCTTCTGGCTCGGGATAGTCCTCCAGGCCTATACCTACGGCTCGGCCTACCTCTTCTACGCGTCCAGTTGGGACGATCAATCCTAACGAATATAGTTCGCCTCCACAAAATGGATTCGCAGTTTCTTTCCGCAATCCTTTTCTAAAATCTCGTCAATATAACACCGGCGGGCGATGACGAATATGCCCCTCTGAACCGTGATGAGGATCTTGAGTTTAGAGCCCGCCGACCTGTAGCCACGTTCTCGGAGTCGTTATCCCTGATCTAGAAGCAATTTATGGGGCGGCCGGCAGGCCCAGGTTCTTCATGAACTCTTGCTGGTGATACTTAGTGAGTATCATGCCCGCTATCATCGCCCTTATGGACTTGGCATCGTTCCCGAAGAGCATGTCGAGCTTCTCCATCACGCGAGCTGAGTCAAAGTCATTTTTTTTCAGGTCGTCGATCTCAAGGGAGTTCTCGAGGACGGGAGCGATCTGTTTTCCGAAAAGCATCACTAATACCTCCCCTATGCACGCGTGAACCATATCATCGAGGTTTCTACGGGAGATCTTACCCTCTTTTTCGATGCTTTCGATTAGATCAACGAATCCCTTTTTGCTGAATATTTTCATCGTCACCCTGATCACCTTTAACTGTAGTTTTAACCAAATATCCCTACTATTAAGGCAATAAATTATTAATCTTTTTGCTGTTCTGTTATTTTGCTCTTTGAGCAGGAGGTGAAACTTATTGAAAAAGAGGACAGTGGCCTTCATAGTGCTACTGGCACTACTGGCAAACGCCTACTGCGTAACATCCGCTACATTGACGGTGACCCCCGATGAGCCTTTGAGCTTGTTCGAATTGGTCAGCTGCTTAGGCAAGCCAACCGTGGCGTTTGCAGACCCAGTGCCAGGAGGACCGGGCTCGGGTGGCGATTAGAAACCTTGGAAAGAAATAATACAAACTTCAGAAATGAATAACAGATATGGGAGAGGCAGGCAAAGAGACCATAGATGTCAGGATACGAGACGCCTTCGCTTCGTGGAAGAAGCTCGACGAAATGGATGTCAAAATACTTGAGGGTCTCTCATTTTTGGGCCCGAGAAACTTGGCTTCGATAGCCGAACACCTTCGGACTCCGACGAGCACTGTGAGATACCGCGTCAAGAGGATGCTTGAAGACCGAATTTTATTTCTCCACATAAACCCGTACCACACCCACATGGGCCTCAAGAAAGCCCTTGTCTTCATCGAGGCGGAACCCGGGTACGAGGACGTCCTGTTGGATTGCGCTAGGGTTAACGATTTTTGGTTGTTCCTGTGCCGGATATACGGTCCGTACGAGGGGTGTGGGGGCATATGGACCGTTCCGAGGGGCAGGGACGATGATTTCATTTCATTCCTCCAGAGCCTGATAGACCTGGGCGTTGCGAGGTCTTACGATGTAAACTGGACAACGTGCCACGAGGGCATTCCCGTCAAGGCCCGCTGGTATGACACCGTGGAAAACGAGTGGGTCTTCAACTGGCCCGAATGGATAGAGGAGGTGGGCAGCATCGAGGGCGAACTCCCTTGGACGCTCGTCGAGCCGAGGGACTGGCCCATAATGGTCGATCAAGACGACCTCCTCATCATCAAGGAGCTCGAGATAGACGGCAGGAGGAGCCTTACGGAAGTCTCCAAGAGGCTCGGCATCCCGTTCGAGCGGGTGAAGTACCACTTCAGGGAGCACGTGTCGAAGAGGAGGCTTATAGAGGGCTACAACGTGGAGATATACCGCTTCCCCTTCCTGTTCACAGAATACCTCTTCTTCAAGTTCGAGTTCGACTCGCACGAGCAGTTGACCAGGTTCGCCCTCTCCCTTCGAGACAAACCCTTCCCGTTCCACCTAGGCAAGGTCATCGGCGAGAATGCCCTGACGACCCACATCTACCTCCCGAAATGGGAGTTCAGGAGGTTCATATCCGCTCTGTCGAAACTGATAAGGAGGGGGCTCCTCAGGGACTATCACTACGTTATCCAGGACATGTACCAGACCTGGAGGGAGACCATCCCGTACCAACACTTCAACGACGGCAGGTGGAACTACGACGGCGACAAGCTTCAGGAAAAGATCGGGGTAGTCCTGGAGGAGAACGGCCTCGGAAGCAGGTAGACCGGAGTAACATTCAGAAAATCGTTCAGCAGAAAGAATCTTATCCCGAATGCGGATGTATAAATCGGTGTATACATGCCACTCGTCGAGATAAAGTGGTTCAAGGGCAGGGACGACGCCACGAAGGCGAAGACCATAGAGCTCGTCACGAAAGCCATCTGTGAGGGGTGCGGGTGTGCCCCGGACGCCGTGACGGTGATAATCCAGGACGTGGACAGGGCGTCCTGGGGCAGGGGAGGCAAGGCCTACTCCTGACCAATTTTTTTTATTAACGCTGCTCCAGTGACCTCTCCAGTTCCTCTATGACGGCTTCCTTCCCCATGGCGATGACATACGGTCCGAAGCGCGGACCCTGCCTCTGGCCTATGAGTATCCTGTAGAGGAGACGGAAGATGACTCCGGGGCGCATCCCCTCCGCCCTGGCAACCTCGAAGACGGAGCCCTGGTAACCGTCCTCGTCCTCGGCGGCCCTCAACGCCCCTATCACGCCCCTCAAGGCCCTCGATTCCTCCGGCGTCATCTCCACCCTCTGCGCCTCGGCTCCACCGTAGTCCTCGACCCAGTTCAGGGCGTAGCTCACCCTCTCCTTGAGGCCAGTTTCCCCGTCGCTTAGATATCCGTAGTTTTCGAGTTTCTCCTTGATGAAGTCGTTCTCCGCTCCCTTCGGGGCGACCCTGGCGAGGTTAATCATCAGGTTGTACGGGATGTGGACGCTGGGCACTTTCGGCGTTTCCAGCATCCAGCAGTACTCGTAGAGGCCCGTGAGCTTCGCCCTCTCCATCTCGTCCTTCACCTTTTTCCTGCCGAAGTAGACATCCTCTAGCTCGTCCAGCTCATCCATGTGAGGCGGGATGCTGTCGATGGAGCCGATCTTGGTCCCCACGAACCGTTTAAAGAGGAGCAGGTTGAGGGACTGGGGTGAGCCGTATCTGTACCAGACCTGGGGAGTGAAGACGTTGCCCGCGGACTTGGATATCTTGGCGCCCCCCTTGTCGAGGAAAAGTTCATACTGAACGTGCATTGGCGGCTCGTACCCGAGGATCTCACGGCATATGCGATCGTTTACCCTGACCGAGTCGGCTATGTCCTTGCCGTAGGCCTCGAATCGGATGTCCAGCGCCCTCCACCTCGCCGCGAACTCGCCCTTCCAAGTGAGCTTACCCTCGCCGGCGAGGACGTCCGCCTCCCCCTCGTGGCCGCAGCCCCCAAGCCACCTGCCCTTCACCTCCATCCCCTGGCACCGATAGAGCACCTTGTGCTCCTCTGGGATGTACCTGTAGGCGTTTGTGGTGTATATCCGGCCGCAGCTCTCACAGACTGCGAAGTATGGCAGGGTCTCTGTGTACTTCTCCTGGCCCAGCTCCTCCTTTATGATCTCACCTATCCGATCAGCGTTCTCCATTATCGTGAGTATCTCGTCGTTGAGGATGCCCTCCTCATAGACCTTAGCGCCCGACATGAAGTGATACTCGGCTCCGCTGATTTCAAGGGCCTCCAACAGCAGGGATGACATGTGTTCGCCGAAGCTGTCATGGCAGTCACCGAAGGCGTCAGGTATCGATGTAACAGGGTAGCCGAGCCACCTTTCCATCTCATTGGGCATGCCTGCGGGGACCTTCCTAAGGCCGTCCTTGTCGTCCGAGAAGGCTATGAACTCAGATTCGTACCCCTGGACCTCGACTGCCATAGCCACGGCGTAGTTCCTTAGGGCGTCCCCTAGGCTCCCGATGTGGGGGAAGCCCGAGGCCCCCAGGCCGCTCTCCGTCTTGATCAGGTCCAGGCTCCGGCCCATGCCTTCCTCTCTCTGGATGAGCTCGGCCGCGGCCTTGTCGTACCATGTTCCGCGTCCTATTATCTCGGGCACCCCTGGCACCACGGAGTATTGATTGGGCGAGTTTTATAAAAAGAATAGGTGGTAATGCGTAGTCAGGCTTAAAGAAGGGTGTGTCTTAATCCCTTTGGGTATGGAAGAGGTAGGTGAAGAAAAGAAGAAGCCGAGCCTGATGGCGACGAACCTCCTACTGATCGCCACCATCTCCATCCAGCTTTACCTCTACATGGTGGGGTCGTCTAAGGCCCTGAAACTCTACGAAACTTACTCCCTGGTACCGGTCAACCTTCTCGGAGGCGTCAACGTAGACAGCATCATCACCTATATGTTCTTCCACGGGAACCTAGTGCACCTGTTAGTCAATAGCGTCGCCCTCTACGGTGCGGGTAGCATTGTGGAGAGGGACATCGGCCATGTCAAATATCTGCTCGTTTTCCTTGCGTCGGGGGTCGCGGCGGGCCTCGTCCACTGCATCCTCAACCCGTCTTCGGAGATCCCGCTTGTGGGCTCCTCAGGCGCCATCTTCGGCGTCATAGCGATCCTCTTCCTGCTGATGCCCTTCAAGATCACCTTCGCCCTCGTCGTACCCCTTCCCTCGGTCATATTGGGCATAATGCTTAGCCTCGTCGAGCTCTCGGCCTTCTGGATGGCCAGCGACTTCGGCGTCGCCCACGACGCCCACCTCGCCGGATTCGTCACGGGCGGGATCTGCGCATTCATAATAGACAAGAAGAGGGCCGTCAAGGGCCTTTTTATTGCGGCCGTGGTCCTCGCCTTAATATATTATCTGGGAGTCTACTTCAACTTGTTACCTTCCCGTGGTTGAGCTCCGAGACGACCATCGGGAGCTCTCCTAAGTGCTCGATGACCCGGTCGACTCCCGCTTCCTCCAGCAGGCGACGCTTGGTGAAACGGGAAGGCACGGCGATCGCGTATATCGCCGCCGACTTGGCAGCCCTGACGTCCCTGACGCTGTCGCCGACGACGACTCCCATGGCCGGGTCGATGTCCATTTCTGCGAAGCACCTCAGTATCTGATCCGGGTAGGGCTTCATCCTCAAACCCGTTCGGCGCCCGACCAGGGCCGTGAAGTAACTACGGATGCCCTTGATCTCCAGTATCCGTTCAGCGACCTCCTCGGAGTTGGAGGTCGCGACGCCCATTTTTATCCCCTTCTCCCTCAGCCACTCCAGGGAAGGTAAGCACTCTGGCATGAGGTGGCACCTGGCCACGCCCTCGGCCTCACAGGACTCGACGACCCTGTAGGCGTCCAACTGGATTCGCTCCACCTCAGAGCTGGGCAGAGTCTTAGAAAGCTCGTCCCTCACAAGGTTCAGCATACTGAAGAGGCCCTTCTCGCTGCAGCGATGGATCAGGTCCTCCGGGCAGCCACACGCCACGTAGGCTTCGACTGCTCTTTTGTGGGCCTCTTTCCATTCAACGAACCCGCCTAGGTTGACCAGGGTCGCGTCGAGATCGAAGACGACGCCCTCGACCACAATAGGTGCCAAGAATCCACCCTCGGGAAATGTCGGGGTTGATTATTCCCTCTTCGACTTGAAGATCGTGAGGCCGCAATGGCCGCACGTGTACCTGTCGCCGTGGTCCGCCATGAAGTAGCCCCTGCCGCACCTGTTGCAGAAAGGGCGCTTCCTTTCTATCTTCCCGTCCTTTGTCTCGTACAGCTCATGGATCTTCTTGTTCGACACGTCTAACCCTCCTCCGCTTGCTTCGAGGGCTGCTGGTTCCTGTTTATTATGTGCTCGGGCTCCACCTTGAAGGCTTTAGCGGCGTCGTCGTAGACGTGGGCGAGGCCCACCGTGGTGTTCGTTCCCGACCTCGTCTCGATGTGCCTCACCCAGACCCTGTCGATGTCGGCCTTGAGGAGGACGGCGATCTCCCGCCTGACCTCTGACCTGCTTGGGGTTGAGGGCTCCTGGATCTCGAAGGTCACCTCCCTCCGACCGATGAGGGGGTTCTGCTTGGTCGCCGTAAGCTCCGTCTTCAGCTCAGCACTCCTCCATCCGGGCCATGAATCCCTCCGCCCAGCCCTTCCGATCCTCGGACACCTCCACCACAACCATCCCCTCACGGGGCTGACCGTAGACGATCAGGGACCCCAGGGGCATCAGTGATATGAGGGGCAGGACCAGGAGGTCTTCCTCGCCCTCAACGATTACCATCGCCATGTTATTAAGGGTTACCGCATTCTCCAGGACGCTCCATGCCTCCGAGTCCACGGTGCCAGCTCGATTCCTAGTCCTAAGGATCTCCCTTTCGCCGTGGTCGAGAGGGCCCACATTGACCCTCATCACCCTGTGGTCGACGACAACTATTTCGGGCTCGAGGCCATTATCCAGTATGTTCTTGGCCGTGAAGTCGCCCACGACGGCGAACATCGGAGGGTCGAGCTCCCTGAGCATTTCGCCAAATAGTAAAACCGTCTCCGACGGTTCGCCCTTAAGGAGCCTGCCCAGTGGCGTCTTCAGCTCTGATCGCATGTCCTCAGGGAGGCTCAGGGTGACCCTCCTCGGGCCGGTAGGACGGCAGCTATCTGATCTTGAGGGCATAGTGGCCCTCTTTCTTGATCTCCATCTTCTGGGCGATCTGGGACCCCTCGGGATCGAGAATGATGAGGAGGCCCGAGAAGTCGTCGCTTAGGTCAGTGCTCCTGCAGATGGGGCAGGCCGGCTCCTCGGTGATGATCTTGCAGACCCTGCAGGCCCGGCTCATTCCTCGGTCTCCACCTCCTGGGGCTCGGCCTCTAATATCTCCTTATCTATCCACTCGAGCTTGCCGAGGAAGGGCTGGCGGGCTGTCACCCCGATCTTACCCGAGCTCCTGCCTCGTGGGAAGGAGACGGCCACGATCCTCACCCGGAAGACGTCCCCGCGCTGGATGGTGCGCCCGCTCTCCCTCCCGAGGAGGACCCCCTGCCTCTCGTCGTAGGAGATGAAGTCGTCCATGAGCTGGGAGACGTGAAGGAGGGCGTCCACCGGCCCGATCCTGAGGAACGTGCCGAAGTCCGCCACCTCGACGACCTCCCCCTCGATTACCTCCTGGAGCTCCGGGTAGAAGGTGAGGATGTCGAAGACGACGTGGTGGTGCGTCCCCCCGTCTCCGGGGAGTATGCGGCCGACGGGGTTCACCTTGAGGTCTATGACGCTTATGACGTACCCGAGATCGTCGTCCACGAGCCCCTCGTACTTCGACCTCAGTTCCTCAAGGGCAGCGTCCTCCAAGGGGTAGCCGAACCTCGTGGGGTCGATCCGGATTGTGTCCCTCATGGTGACCTTATTAAACATGCCCAGGCTCGCCTCTTCTAAACCTTGATCCTCGGATAAAAGTCTTATTGAATCGGCCCGGCACAGGCCTCACAGCTCTATGAGGGTCTCGAAGGAGAACTTGCTGATGATGTCGTTCAGGTACTGCTTCCAGTCGTCCCCGACTGTTACGAGCACGTATATGCCCGCGACGTCGGCCCTCTGGTTGACGACGAGGTCCACCAGGGCCTTCACCGTCTCGCCCGTGCGCACGACGTCGTCGATAATGAGCACGCTGTCCCTCTTCCTGATCGCCGCCCTCGGCACGAAGAGGGTCTGCCTGATGGCCGAGCCCCTCGGGATGTAGGACTCCTCGACGAAGTCGTTGATCCCGACCTCCTTCCGGTCCTTCGCTACGATGAGATCGACCTCGAGGAGGTTGGACACGAGCGTCGAGACGGGTATGCCGTCGACCGCCGCCGTGAGCACCTTCGTCACCCTACGGCCGGCGAACTTCTCGAGGGCGTAGTTGGACATTATCTTGAGCCAGGTTATCTCCGAGACGAGGGGGGTGTTGTCGAAGTACCCTTCCTCGTCGAAGTTGATCCGTTTCTTGAGCTCGTCCTTGATGTTTGTTATCTCCATCAGCTTCTCGTAGAGGCCCTGGGCCCTGTCGTAGCTCGGGAGGACATGCCCCCTCATGTACCTGCTGAGTATCGGGGGGCTGAGGCCGAGTAAGTCCGAGAGCTCCTGGTAGGTGTGGCTCTCGCTCGCCACCTTGAGGAGGTCGGTGATCATCATCCTGTACTTTAATTCCCTGACTCTGGTCTCCATCTCCATCCGCCCGTTCTTGGCCTTCCTGGCGGGCCTGAGGGGAATTGAACCCCTGACCACCGGGTATCTCCGACATCGGTCCTAAAAGCCCGATGCTCTGCCTTGCTGAGCTACAGGCCCAAGGCCGCGAATCGTTTACCCTTTTGGGTCAACAGTGTATTTAACTGTTTAGGGTTTTGCAGTATTTAGTTAATTTTGACCCGTAAAGTGTCTATATAGTGAATACTTACCGTGAATAGACGGATATGACGATACTCATCGTTTCAGACATTGAGGATGACTGATTTGGGAAAAAGGCATGAAAGATCATCCGAAAAGGCTTATTAGCGTGGAGTCTTCCTATCGTCTCCGAGCTATCTGCGGCTGGATGGTTCAGGCGGCCGTGGACGCGTGTCGGCGGATTCCAGCCTGGCAAGACTTCAGCCCCCCATGAACAAACTCGGGGAGAGCTGAATACCCGGGTTCAAATCCCGGCGGCCGCACCAACCCTACAATTGTAGTTACATCAACGAATGGGGCGAGTGCGAAGAATCGAACCTACAATACTCAGACTAGAATTTGTTTGTCTCTGAGTGATAAAAGAGATCCCTGAGTTGGATGTTAATAACATACTCATTTATTGGTAGTAACTTTTTTATGGGTAAAGCCTTTACCATTGAGAGGTGTGCCCCATGGTCTCATTGTCATCGAAGTCCGTAGTATTCGTCGCCGTGATGAGCGCCCTAGGGAACGTTCTGTCCGCACTGTCCATTACGGTCTCCCCGATAATACCCTCCATCCCGCTTGGACCCATAAGTGTGTCCCTGGCCCTCGACCTCTCCCACGTAACGACCTTCATCGCCGCCATGTTTGGGGGCCCGATCATCGGGGGCCTCACCGGGATGATTGGCGGGCTCGTTGCGGCATATAGGTTCGGTTTCTCCAGCGGTAACCTCATCACCGGCTTCAGCCTGCCGATCGGGAAGGCCCTCACGGGGGTCACCGCCGGATATGTCATGAGTTCATATGGCCTACTTGACAGGCACAGGTTCTCGACCGTCTTGACAACCGTGATCTCCTACATCCCGGAGGGGATTTTCACGGCCTTCGTGTTCCTCTACATGCTCCAGCCCGTCTTCGGCCTCCCCATGAGCGTGATAAGGATCATTACAACGCAGATCCTAGTGAAGGCTCTCTTCGAGATGGTTGTGATGGGGCTGTTGCTCGTCGCGATGATGGGGAACCAAGGCTTCACCGGATATGTCAAGGGCTTCTTCGCGAAGCCAGAGAGCCATTTTTAATTGTCATGCTAGGGAGGTCTCGACCCGCTCAACGCCTCTTCCCGGGTTCCTCCTCCTGAGCCTGACCGCACCTATCTC
>Ga0209427_10007480_pt1 | contig 12367 bp, 7 predicted proteins | sample DeeMarSWOR136_30_FD_187465 | JGI IMG/M metagenome (GOLD analysis project Ga0209427, IMG submission 187465) | Marine sediment microbial communities from White Oak River estuary, North Carolina - WOR-1-36_30 (SPAdes) (version 2) | ecosystem: Environmental > Aquatic > Marine > Intertidal zone >... | reverse complement strand
TTTTTTATTTTAGTATTATTATATCTTTATATTTGTTTATTAATATTTGAATACTGAATTGACCTGAGTTCTTTTGTTTAACACAATATTTAAAACATCTTATAGTTGTTACTATGAGTGCTCCATGAAGAAAAAATCATTTTATTTCTTAATAGTCATTGTAGCTGTTGTTATTCTGAGCTTTTTTTCTGTCAGATATATTATGGGTGCATCAGCAATCAGTAAATTGCAGGTGAAAGTTTTAAGCGTTCAAATTTCCGAGATAAAACTATCCTATACCAAACTAAAATTGAATTTGGAAATATTGAATCCGACTGGTGAGGATGTTTCCTTGTTATCTGCAGGTTATAATATTTTTATTGCTGGTAGCATAGTTGGAGAAGGAAGTATGTCCCTTGCAAATATCCCTGCTCAGACAGCTAAATATACAAGCACTACTGTTGTTATATATTTTGCAAGTGTGGCAAATGCTGTAGTCGATGCCATTACCAACCAAAATTTTAATCTAACAATTCAGGGAACATTGCATGCAAAGGTTTTTTTTGGTCTTTTTTCTATTTCTAAGGATTTTTCATCTGCCTATTATTACTTTTAAAAATATGGGGTAATCCTTTATAATATCTTAAAAAATTTATCCAGATGCAAGCATCTTTTCTTTCTTCTTACGTCTATAATACTCTTTGGCCTGCTGAGATCTTCTCTTTCTAACCTCTGGGTCTGCTCTATACTTTTTTCTGTATTCTGCTGCCTTTGCTTTTACCTCTGGTTTACTATAGTATTTTCGGGCATACGCCCTTCGTTTTTCTGCTGCTTCAGGTTTTTGTTGGTATTTTCTTTTCCATTCCCTCATCCGTTTTTTAACCTCTGGTTTAGACATATATTTACGATGTCTCTTGTTTGAACATTTTCTACAGTATATGTTCAGCCCGTCCTTTCTTTGATTGCATTTATTGAATTCTGATGCGGGAAGGGTTTTATTACATGAGGAACAATACTTAGTATTAGGTATAACTTTCTTACTAGCACTTATTCTTTCATTATATTTATTTTGAAGTTTTCGTCCACAATCCTTACAATACGAACTATATCCGTCTTTTGAATTCTTAATTGGTGAAAACATTCCCAATGGTTTAATCTTTCCACATTGGGAGCATTTCTTTTCAAATTTAGGATATAGTGTGAATCCTTCTACGTCTTTTTTTCTCCGTTCTTGTTCCCATTTTACGTTATATTTCTCACGTCTTAATTTTTCGCAGTCCTTGCAGGTGGAACTAAGCCCATCTCTCTTACGTTTATTGAATACGAAATTATCTGCAGGAAGAACCCTTTTACATATATAACACTGCTTTTCCTTTGGGAAAACATTACCTTCTTTTTTCCATTCTTCAATATATTTCCGAGATCTTTTCTCCTCGCAAACAATACAGGTCCCTGAATACCCGTCTTTGTATCTCTTGTTTGGATAAAACTTGTCAATTGGTTTTAATATATGGCAGATGTTGCATTCTTTTTTTTGTAAAATCTTTGGTTGTTTTTCTCTTTGTTTTTTCCATTTGACCACATTTTCTTTAGTAATTCGTTTCTGACAGTCAATACAGTAGGTAGACAAACCATCTTTACGTTTCTCATAAGACCAAAATTTAGATATGGGTAGTTTTTTATTGCATCCGGGGCATCTCTTTTTTTCTTTTGGAGGTTTAACCTTCCTTTCCTTCCTCCACCTTTCCGAATATTTTTCATTTCTTTTAATCAAACAATCCTTGCAAATGTTGTCGTAACCATCTTTATGAGCAATATTACTACAAAAGTGTGATATGGGATAAATGCGGTAACAGCTTGTACATAGTTTTTTTTCAGGGGGCTTTTTATTTTTTCGCTCCTTTTTCCATTGTTCTTTCAATTCCCTGCTTTTTTTTGCCTGGCATTCTCTACACAGGCTATTTAATCCATCCTTATAGCTTAGACTTTCCGAAAAATCAGAGAGAGGTTTGAATTGACCGCAACCCTTGCATTCTTTTTCTTTTGGATAGTCTTCACGTGTAGCTCTTTGCTTTGCCAATCTTTCCCTTAATGCTTTATATTTCTCTTTTTTACATTTCCGACATAGAGGATTTTCCCTGTTTCCTATTACATATTCGGGAGGAAACTCTGCTATGGGGAGAACCTTATGACATCTAGTGCATTCTATATTTCTACTTGAAATACATATCAATTTTTGCAGAACACAGTCCTCCCTGGCTTCAAAAAAACACATGTAGATATAGCATAAAAATGTAATGAAATACTTTGTAATATTACAAAATATTATAAATGGTTTATAAACCAAATCAGTTAGTATTGTTTTTGAATATAGTCTTTTCCCGTTTTTTCCAATCCTATTATTTCATTTATTTCCTTTTGGATTTCTAAATATCTGAATCTAATGTGAACTAGAGTTGTTCTGAATTCTTTCTATGACTCAGAAACCTTGTATTCTTTTTTTTTATATTTTTATTTTAATTAAGAAGAAAATATGATAAAGACTAGTCTCAATAGATTAAATGACGAATAGAAATTTTCTTTTAGAAAGTTTAAAAATTGCTGTGTATTTTCCATGTTTCTTGGTACATTAATATCTGCATACGACCAATTGCTTTCTGCTTCGTTTATATCCTTTGCTTGAACACCTATTGTATACACTCCTGGAGTACCTATTATACTTAATTTAAAGGTATAGTTCATACCTGACGGAATAGGTCCGAACCAAGAACTTGTACAATTGGTAGATTTGTGTCTATAATATACTTCGTCGCCATCTGGATCTATTGTGACTATTGTTACATTAAATAGTTTACCTCTTCTTACCTTTTCAGGCACTGTTATATCTGGTGCATATGGTGGAGAATTTCCTCCTATTTTATCCATATTTACCGCTGATACTACAATAGTTGCAGTAGTTGTTAGTAATAAAATTCCAATGATAATTAATGCAAATTTCTTATTCATATTAAGTTTTCCTCCTTAAATATGGTATATATTTTATTTTATTAAAGTTATCCTAATAAAAAATAGTTTTTTAAAAAGACCAGGCCGTGATGATAAAAAGAGATTAATCATTTCATTTTGAAAATAACAATTTGCAGAAAAATTGCGACTTTATTTATTTTTATTAAACACTTGTAATTACTATATATTTTAAACAATTATGTTAAACTGCTATTCTATTCATGCTTTGAATATCCAATATCTTGATATTATGCTGTTTTTTAGATAGTTCTTTTAAATTTTTTGTAAAACCTGATTTAGAAAAGATAATAAATTTTTCATATCTTTTTTTATCCTTCCATTTAACTTCTTTTGATTTTTGTTTAAGTTTTTCAAGGACATCTATATCTACTTTTTCCTCGCTCCATTTGCATTCTCCAAATATAATGGTTTTTGTTTCTTCATTTATTCCAACAATATCAATTTCAATATCTTTATTCCACCATTTACCTACTCTTAAAATGGATGGATATATATCCCACATTAATTGTTTGCAAACGCTTTCAAAAATAAATGAATAATATCTGTTTAGTTTTTCTGAAATACCGGACAATAATTTATCCTGCCTGTCCTCTTCAATAATACTTTTATTTGGATATATAAACTCAAACCAAAAGTTAAAATAATTATCAGATAGTTTATATTGTGCATTTCTACTTTCTTTTTTTTGTGTTACAGGATATTCTTTTTTTACAATATGTAGTTCTATTAAATTACTTAAGTACTGAGATACAAGAGATTTATTTAGCCCAGTTCTATTGCAGATTTCACCATATTTTCTGAACCCTTCTGATATTGCTTGAAGTATGGAAAAATAGTTTCTTGGCTCTCTAAATTCTTGTCTTAATAGATTCTCTGCTTCCTCATAAAGATATTCTCCTTTTTTAAAAATTTTATTTTTCAAATTGTAATTTAGACTTTTTTTTAAATCCATTTTATTCAAATATTGAGGTATCCCATCAAGTATTGAAAAATATTTGAGTCTGTCATCAAATGAAAAATCTTTTAAAAATAACATTAAATTTTTGAACTTAAATGGCTCAATCTTCCATTGCCCTGTTCTACGCCCATAAAGGGGGCTTTTATATCCAAGTACCTGTGTTTCCATCATACCGATTGATGATCCACATAAAATTAACATTATTTTTTTATCTTTTAATATTTCATCCCATATTTTTTGAAATATAGAAGGAATTGCTTTATTTCCTTCTATTAAATAAGGAAATTCATCAATTGCAATAATCACTTGTTTTTTTGTTTTTTTAGTAAACTCTTTGAAGAGTTCTTCCCAATTAGAAAATTTTATTTTTTTGAACATTTCGTCTTTTAAAAAATCACCCATTATTATTTGTAATTCTAGCATATTTTCTCTTTCTGTTTTTGTCCCAGCTAAAAAATAAATATGTGGTATGTCTTGTATAAATTGTTTTATCAGCTCTGTTTTACCTACTCGTCTTCTTCCATAGATTATTAGAAAAGAACTTTCTTTTTTTCTGTAGTTATTTTTGAGCCATTGTAATTCTTTTTCTCTATCCAAAAATTGTTTAAACATAATTATGATAATCGTAATTTAAATTAAATAGTTTTTCATTTAAAAATCATTTTTAATCTATCATTTTTACAATAAGATATATTTTTTATTTAGGATTTTTATTGGCTTCTGTTCTCAGCCATTCCAAAGCCTCTGCATCCCAAAATTTGCCATATCGTTGCCAGTAAATGTAAGCTTCGTCCCAACTTCCAACTGCTAAGTAACCAGGCATTTCACTTTTTGGCTTTTTATGTGATTTTTTAAAAAGTTCCTTTGCAATTTTTGGTGATTTTTTAATTACCTTTTTTATCATTTTTGATGCTTGTTCTCGTTTTCCTAGTTTAAATAATGTTAGAGGATAACCGTAACTTACACCAACAAGAATATCATCTTTATATTTTCTGCATAGTTCAACAGCTTTTTTTAGCTCATTTTGTTCTAAATAGATTTCAACTAGGTCTTCTCTTACTCCTTGGTTATCATTTGGATTAAATGAAAGCAGCTCCTCAAACATACTCATTGCTTGAGCGGTATCACCATCTTGTAGTGTCCTTGTGGCAAGTCCATCTAGGCACCTTAGATAAGGCCGGTTCTCAATCCATCCCCATTCGAATAGATCCCCAGGTTTGATCTTTTTAGTAAGAGCACTTCTTCCAGCCTCTACTCCTTTAGTCCATAATTTTCGTGCTTCTTCAGTTTCGCCTTTTACATCCTGAATAATTGCAAGGTGATGCAATGCATCTATATGTAGTGGTGCTTTCCGAACCACTTTACGAAGTAACTTTTCAGCTTTGGTTACTTCTCCTTCTTCAAGTAGTATGCATCCATAGTCAAAATCATCGTATACCTCTCTTAATTCCCGAGGTTCTACAAACATCCATTGATGATCGCCTACAGATTCAACCATCCAGCTTCCCTCTTTTTCCTTCTGTTTGTTTCTATTTGAACCTGCAAGAATATTAAAAACGTCCGAAATCGGCATCTGTGAAAAATCTATTTCACTTTTTTTCACTGATGATTTTTTCTTTTTTATATTCTTACTTTTGTTGCCCATAATCTAAAACCCCTCATCATGTTTAATAGTATCTTTTCATGTTATTTATATATTTTTAATGTATCTAAAATTTAAAAAAAAAAATTCTAAAAAAAATTAGTAGACAAAACCAAATAAGAATAATGGTATTTTATTTTCAACGGTTGATAATCCATCTATAGCAATATAATCTGGGCTTTGGTATTTTGTTTTTGATTCTCCGCCTATTTCTACTTTTACATTTTGATGACTATCAAATGCTAGTATAGCAATTAGTGTCGTGTATACATAATAGGATTATAATATATTATAGGGAAATCCATTTAATTTTTCTGTTACATTGTATAAGTCGAAATTTTGGAACATATATTTCATCATTACCACAGAAAAAGAGTATTTCACTAATAGCTGTCAAATGACTTGGCCCTGACCATCCTAAGTCTGGATTTATATCTTTCACCAAATAAGTCCCACTTGCAGTCCAATCACTTATCCATAGTTCAGAACCCTCTAAAACCCCTCCATACGCTTCGAAAAAAAATTATCTCCACCTGCTGTCAACTCAGATGGTCTTTAACCAACAGGTATTAGATTAATATATTATTTCGTAATTACCAGTAAAAATAAGGTATCCTTTCCTGTTAATTTAAAATGAAATCATATTACTAAAATATATTAGTGATATCAGTTTTTTAATTAACTATTGTTAAGGAAATATTTAAATCAGAATATTATATTCCAAATTTATAATCTGAAAGGGAGGAAATAGAAAATGGAAAGGAAGGTTATAGTATTTTTTATAAGTATGCTATTGATTCTATCGATTATACCTATTGTAAATTCTGGTAAAAGTATAAATGAAAACATTTCAGTATATGTTGATCTAACAAATGAATTTTTTTTGAACCATCCTCTTATGAATAATTCCCTAAGACCAGATTCCAAAGAAGCTTCACCAAAACCAAAAATTGGTAATCCACCAGATGAGTTCAACTGGAAAAACCATCAAGGTAGAGATTGGACAACACCTGTAAAAGATCAAGGAAAAATTGGAAGTTGTTGGGCTTGTTCTGCAGTCGCAGCACTTGAAAGTGTAATTAACATTGGAGAGGGAAATGCTGAATTAGATCTAGACTTATCTGAGCAGTATATACTTTCTTGCCTGCCTTCAGCAGGTAGCGCGATGACTGGAGGATCTGCATACATGGCATATAAATATATTATGGATACTTCGCCGGAAGGTAATTACTATAATGGAATAATTCCAGAAACCTGTTTTCCATATCAAGCAAGAGATGGAGTACCATGTTCAGATAAATGTAGTGATTGGGTAGACCATCTTATTCCTATCAATAATTATGGATTCTGGTTTCCAGATGGAAGTCCTGAAGATAGAGATAGAATAAAAAATCAAATTATGGAAAAAGGACCTGTTGTAACAAGTATGTTTGTTACAAAAATTTTTCAGTTATGGTGTAAGATTTTTCATAAACCTACAAATATATTTGAATCCTTCAAAAAAACATCAGGATCAAATCATGCCGTTATTCTCGTTGGATGGAAGGATGATTCCAAGGTTAAGAATGGTGGATATTGGATAGTTGAAAACACTTGGGGGGAAGATAGAGGTTACGATGGATTTTTTAATATTGCATATGGATGTTTAGGTATTGATAGCAACGATATAACCTGGGTAGAATATGATTCAGACTTGTATGATTCACCACCGGTCGCAGATGCAGGTGGGCCATATTCAGGTTCCATTAATGAGGATATAGTATTTAATGCAAGTAATAGCTTTGATTCAGAAGGGGGAATCGTTTCTTATGAATGGGATTTCGGAGATGGTAACTTTAGTTCGGGTGTAACAGTCACCCATAACTATTCCCAGAGTGGTGTTTATAAAATTAATTTAACAGTAACAGATGAATCAGAATTCAAGGATTATGATGAAATCACAGCGATTATTGACTTCTGGCAGATTGGTGATTCTTGGACTTATAAAGCTGATTTATATCTAGATTTTCGTGTTATAGGATTATTTCGGAGATTTCTAACTTTTTCATCAAATAACCTTGTTTTCAAAGTTATAGGGGAAACAGATGATACTTATTTACTTAAATTTAATGGAAGTGGTTCTGGTTTTTTTAAATTTTTACTATTAATTAGACCGGTAAGATCAATTAATATTACTGGAGAAATGATTTTTAGAAAATCTGATATTGGAATTATAAATTATAATATTTCTTACGATGGTAAAATTGGATTATTAAAAATACCTATTATTTCAAATATGAATGTTTCATTTAATCCAGTTTGGCAAATCTTTCCATTTCCTTTTTACTCAGATAAGCAAGGATGCCTTACATACTCTAATACAACAAATAATTGCTCTTTGAAAATTAGTAAAATTGCTAATGAGCGTATTATCAACTATTACTATCCTCATGGTCCATTTGAGTATACTTGCGAAGGACCCTTTGATTATGGTTTAAAAGGAAGATCGATGAAAGGGTCTAATGGACCATATTCAACTTATCATGTTAAGTCTCCCCCTTTTAAATATCATATGTTTGAGTATTACTATTCTCCAGATATTAGAAATGTGTTGAAATTTTCAATCGTTTATAATAAATATCCAAATGCTCGTCAAAAGTACTTCAGCTTAGATTTAGAATTGATTTCAAGCAATGTTAAATAATAAAACTAAATAGGAGGAGGATAAAAATATGAAAAATATTTTGAAAAAGGCTGAATTTTTTTTAATTGCAATAATACTAGTTTCAACGTCTATAATTACAGCTACAACAGCTACAAAAATAAAATCATCAAATGCTATATTAGACGAAAAAGTTACTGAAACTAGTTCAACATTACAAAATTTTTTATTGGATGAAGATTTCTCAGGTGAATTTCCACCCTTTGGCTGGGAAACGGATTTTTGGACTCAATCCGATACTAATGAGGCCGGTGGAATATCTCCAGAAGCACGAGTTTACAAATATGATCAGTATTATGGTGGTCAGTATTATGACAACTATATTATGAGTCCAGCTATTGATGCTAGTGATTATGAAAAAATTATACTTGAGTTTAAATTTGCAGCAGATACCTACTATCCCCAATATTGCTATTTCTATGTCAAATATAGAAATGATTCAACTAGTTCATGGGTGGATATAACTCCATGGGAAAATCCACTATCAGAGAATTTTAATGGATCATATATTGTTAACATAAATGGTGCTCCTTATTGTGGTAATGCTTTTCAGGTGAAATGGGAATATGTTGGGTATTACTATTATTATGATTATTTCTATCTTGATGATGTTAAAATCAATTGGGGCATTGATTATGTACCTGGTGAAGCTATTGTTGGATTCTATGGACCATTACCCATTGAGAATGATATAACAAATATAATTGAATCGAGATATCCTCCTATTGAATTGAAGGATATAAATAAAAATCTTAGTGCAGCATTATTTTCAAATGTCAATGATACAAATTTATTTGCACTACAAAATGATTCAGATGTAAAATATGCACATCGTAACTATATTGGGGAAATATATGAAACAAATCCAAACGATCTAGGTTGGCAATTTCAATGGGGCCCACCTCAAATAAGAGCGCCTTTTGCTTGGGACAATGTGACAGGTTCACCTACTTTTAGGATGGCAGTTGTTGATACAGGTATTGACACGTCTCATCCAGATTTAGATCCTAATTATATTGAAGGATATGATTGGGTGAATGATGATGAAGATCCTTCTGACGATGTTGGTCATGGTACTCATGTTGCTGGAATTATTGGAGCTGTCGGTAACAATGTTACTGGAATTGCTGGTATGGTATGGAATTTGCAGATTATTGCTGAAAAGGTTTTTTCTAGATCGGTACGTAGTGGTAATTATTGGAATTGGTCTCAGGGTATAGTTGATGCTGTTAACAGAGGTGCAAAAATAATCAGTATGAGTTTTGGAACCTTTAATGAAAATGAGAGTCTTGAGCAAGCAATAAAATTTGCATATAATCATGGTCGTCTTCCAATAGCATCGTCTGGTAATGAGAACCTAAGTTCAATTGGATATCCTGCAAATTATAGCGAAGTAATTAGTGTAGGTGCCACTAATCAGAATAATGAAAGATGTGACCAGGATGATTGGGGATATGACTATTGGAAAAACCCACAAGGCAGTAATTATGGGAGAAATTTAGAATTAATGGCACCGGGTGATAATATCTATTCTACTATGCCAACTTATCATGTTCTTTTCAATGAATGGCCATGGTATAAATTCCAAAATTATGATTATATGTCTGGAACTTCAATGGCATGTCCACATGTATCAGGTGTTGCTGCTCTTATGTGGATACGTAATCCAGATTTAAAACATGAAGAGATAAGATGTTTGTTAAATTGCACGGCAACGGATTTAGGTCCTGTTGGATGGGATCAAGAGTATGGGGCAGGATTAGTCAATGCTGAGGCAGCAGTTGCTGCTGCAAATTTTGATTATTCTATAAGTGTATCGCCTGAAAATGAAATAATCTACTTACCAGGATCTGTTCAATATACAGTTACTGTTTCTCTAGATCAAGGTCAACCGCAAACTATTGAATTAGACCTTGATAATCATTACCCCTGTGCTCCTTTAGAGTATAAGTTCAATCCAAGTTCAGGTACTCCCACACAAAATCAACCTTTTATATCATACCTAACAATTAAAAATGATACCACATTAATAAAAGAACTGATACCAAAAAGCCTTAGAGTTATAGGCACCTCAGCAGTTGCTGGTTGTAATGAATGTATTTTTACTCGTTATTCAAACCTCTTTTCTGTCAGCACAGATGAGACACCTGGGGATTGTGTATGGATTAAAACCAGTCCTACAGATGATGGATCGATAACTCCCAATAGAAAAGGAACTCTCTGGTGGTCTCCTTATATAACTTCAGATCCCTATCCTCCAAAACTAGGCCAAAATAATAAATTAATTATTAAGGTAAAAAATCTTAATAAAGACAAAGCTATAGGACCTGTATTGGTAAAACCATGGTACATACCATATCCTAGAGGAGATCTTCCTATAATAAATCATCCAAATCTATCTACAAAAATAATTCCTAAAATTGAAAAAGATGGCATAGAAGAGATGAATTGGTCTGATTGGTTCCTTCCATTAACTTATCCTGATCATGTCTGTGTCTATGCTCAAGCTTGGCGTCCTGATCTTGAACCATATGATCCATCCTTTGATATAAACAATAACAATAATATTGCTCAAAAGAATTTCAATCCAGTAAAACCATCAAGTCCGTACAAGACTAAATTTAATCTTACAAATCCCACTGATAAGACATATTTCATCAAATTTTATATGAATGTAACTAAAACTAATAATCCTGACCAATGGGCATTAGATATATGCATGCCCTCATATCTTGAAGATAACTCAGTGGTTACTCCAGTTGTGATTCCACCTGGTGATGAAGTAAGTCTAGATTTTACGGCAATTATGCCATCTGGTGAGAAACAAGGCTTTGTAAATGTTTGGTATGAAATAGAAGGTTATGAAAAAACCTATCCAGAATTGTTGGGATACACCTTCCACGTCATAAATGACACAAAACCACCAGGTGCACCTAGCATAGATGGACCATCAAGAGGAAAAAAAGGCGAACCTCTATCATTTACATTCAATGCAGTAGATCCAGATGGTAGTGATGTATATTATTTCATTAAATGGGGTGATGGTTCTGAAGAAGCTTGGAATGGTCCACATCCTTCTGGTGAAGATTTTGAAATTGCACATACTTATCAAATTGAAGAAACATTTACTATAGAAGCAAAAGCTAAGGACATCTTTGATTCTGAGAGTGATTGGTCAGAATTTGAGATTGAAATACCAAGAAACAGAGCTAAATATTGTGCATTTCTTTTACAGTTGTTCGAACGCTTCCCAAATCTGTTCCTAATATTACAACAAATACTTGGATTTCAATAATCTAAAATCCTTTTCTCTTTTTTTATTTTTTTGAACGTTTCTCATTGCTAGAAAAACTGCTAACATTTGTCAGATTAAATATATTTAATAAGAGACATTACACCTGCGCTTAAGGAGTCTAGTTGGAAGCAAAAATGATTTTTTAGGATAATCCTACTTTTTCATCTTTTCCTTCCTCCCTAAAACTAGACTCCTTTCAGATAATCTTTATATTTTTAATTTTGATTTGATTAACTATTGTTAAGGAAATATTTAAATTAGAATAATATATTACAAAACCATAATAATTTGGGAGGTAAGGAATAGAAAGGAAAGGTGAAATAATTTTAAATTTGTAGAATTAAGTGCCACTATAATTCCTATGTTTTTATGGATTTTAATTCTTTTGAAGTTTATCATATTATATTCATAAAAATAGGTGGAAATCATTTATATGTGACGAGTGAGGCGTAATATAAAATCCTACCTTACAGGGTAATTAATTAATAAAAATGTTAAATAATAGGAGATAAAAAAAATGAAAAAGAAAATTATTGGAATTTTAGTATGCACGCTATTTCTCTTCGCTACTATTTTACCAGTATCAGGAACTATAAACAAATTAAATGTTAATGATATTGATACAAGTATTGAAAAAATGACTTGGGGAAATTCAATAGTAGGTGGTAAAAATTCAATAACTTTTAATCCTACTGCTGACTCTTATGTTTCAGAAGGTTATCCAGATGATAATTATGGTACAGATAACTGTCTTTATATTCAGAG
>Ga0209427_10007476_pt1 | contig 12372 bp, 15 predicted proteins | sample DeeMarSWOR136_30_FD_187465 | JGI IMG/M metagenome (GOLD analysis project Ga0209427, IMG submission 187465) | Marine sediment microbial communities from White Oak River estuary, North Carolina - WOR-1-36_30 (SPAdes) (version 2) | ecosystem: Environmental > Aquatic > Marine > Intertidal zone >... | reverse complement strand
TTCCTTTTGGTAAATTGAAATAAATAAGAATTGCTGTATAATTAATTTTTCCTATTTTAATTAAACAATATATTATCTCAATATAATTTTTTGTATATAAAAATTGTCAGCTTAATTGAGTTTTTCCAAATTCATAGATCTTTAAAATAATGTAATTCTTTATGGTTATTTAGGTAAATGTTAATTTTTATTATATGAAAATAGCAGAATTTTATTGCAAAGAAAAAAAATTTTATAAATTTCAATTTCTTTAGTTTAAGAAAGATGATGTTATAGGGGAACGTGGTATAAAATATGAATCAGCTAACCATAAATTCCTCTGAATATTATGGCCAACACCACCCAAATTTCGATGATGTACTTAATATGTTTTATCAAAACATAGAGGCAAAAGCAGATAGAGTTCATTGATTGCTCTTTGCTGGATAATATTTTTTTAGCTATTCGAATTGATTTCTTTAGCTAAAAGTTCTCTCATTTTTGAGGTGATAATATCATATTCCTTTATTGAATTTAAACCTTTAATACTCATACTTTCAATAAATTCCGTTTTTTTAAAATAAGTATAATCCAAACTTAAATTTGGATTATTTTCTTTAATTATGATGAGCGCTCCTTTTAAAAAGATACGTATAAAATCTTCAGAAGTTTCTTTAATAGATCTCTTCATAGGGTCAATAAATTTAATCTCAACCCTCTTAAAATCATAGAAATTTAAAATACATAATAATTCCTCACCATTACCTTTACTTTTGGAAAAAATTTTTCTTTTTATATTAGTTCCTTCAACTTTCTCTTTTGAAATTTCTTCAACAAAATAATCTTCATCAATGTGTTTATCTGCTTTTTCGGTTAATGCCTTTGAATAGATTTTATCTGCGCTGCGAAATGATTTACCTGATATAAGAGAATTTAAATGATTTATAATATCTCTTAATTCATCTATCTCTAATTTTAAATCTTCAAGTTGTTCTTTTTTTCTATAAAAAATGTTTTGAATATTGCTAAGTATCCTTGATAGCTTCTCAATTTCTTTTTCAGTGTCTTTACGATCCATTGATTTCATATATGATTTATAAGAACTTAAATTTATTTAAAAATTAGTGCTATAGATTAATTAAGTAATTTATTTTAAAGTGAAATTGAAATGGAATCAATGATTATAACTCCAAATTCAAAAGACCCAGAAGTTCAAATTCTATCTGAAGAATTTCAAAAACGTGGCTATAATGTTCATTACTTCATTCCTTCGACGATTAAAATAGATGTTGGTTTCCAACGTAGTTTTTACAAACAGTTTGAATTTCTAGAACCTAAAGCGGCTCTTGTGAGGGGATTTGGGGCAGCAGCTACTCAAAGGATTTTTTTTCGGCTTGACTTATTACGGGCTATAGAAGAATACGATGTAAAGTTAATCAATTCAAGAGAATCGTTAGAGATTGCTAGTGATAAATTTTTAACATCAGTTTTTTTAGAAAATTACAACATTCCAACACCAAAAACAATAATTTGTGAAGATGCTCAAAAAGCCCTAGAAGCTTTTGATGAGTTAGGTCGAGATTGTGTTATAAAACCCCTTTATGGCTCAAAGGGAATTGGAATAACTAGACTAAATGATAAGGGATTTGCAGAAAATATAATATATTCACTTGGACAATTAAACCAAGTTTTCTATTTACAAGAATTTATTGAACATTACAATCGAGATATAAGGATTTTAGTTTTAGGGGATAAGGTAATTGCTGGAATGTATAGGACAAGCGACAGCTGGAAAACAAACATTTATGCTGGTGCTAAACCTGAACCTATTGAAATAGATAAAGAATTGGAAAATCTAGCAATAAAAGCTGCAAAAATAACTAAAACAGAAATTGCTGGAGTTGATATAATAGAATGCGAAAAAGGATATAGCATATTGGAGGTAAATTCAATTCCAGGATTTAAGGCACTGCAAAAGGTTACAGATGTAAAAATTGCTGAAGAAATTGTCAATTATTTTCTTGAGAAAGCCATTTCTTAGGTTTTTCAAGTTAAAAAATTAAAAATAATTTAAATTAAGTTATAATTTAGAATAGAATTCTTATAGATCTTCTATTAATCCGATTAAAAACGCAATAAGTAATAAAACTCCAGCTAATATATCAGCAAATATAGCAAGCAATATTCCTAGAATAAAAAGCACTAACCAGTGAAAAGGTATTGGTTCGTTTGGTCTTATTCCAACTAATAAAGTAATTATTACTATTACTAACCCTATAATAGAGTTAACTACAACATCAAGACCGACATCAATAGGTAAAAGCCGGAATTGAGTGCCATAACCAGTAATTCTAATGATTAAATAAGCCAAACCTACTAAAGCACCAACAATAGTCAAGAATTTCATCAATGTTTCATTTTTATAATGTTTTTTCATTACGTATCACCAATTTTAAAATAATACTTTATATTGTGTTTTTAAATAATATAAGATTTTAATGTTTTCTATTTTGAAATATCATTAATGAACTAAATTAATTTGAGAAAACTTTAATTAATAATGAACAAATCGATATCTATGAAGCTTAAGAGTTATAAAGCTAGTGGTGAAATTTTCGCACATACTTATTCAATTGTAGCAAGAGATCATAAAACTGGAGTGATGGGTGTAGGAGTTCAAAGCCACTGGTTTTCAGTTGGTAGTATAGTATCTTGGGGAGAAGCTGGGGTTGGTGTAGTCGCAACGCAATCATTAGTTAATAAATCGTTTGGATTACGTGGGCTTGAATTATTAAAGCAAGGAAAATCACCTCAAGAAGCAATAGACATATTAATCTCTGATGATGAAGGAAGGGATGTAAGACAAGTAGCTATTTTGGATAGTCAAGGACGTGTAGCTACACATACGGGATTCAAATGTATAAAACATGCTGGCCATAAAATAGGTGATAATTTTTCTGTTCAAGCAAATATGATGCTTTCTGACAAAGTATGGCCTGTAATGGCGGATACTTTTGAAAAATTTTATAATCTATCATTACCTGAGCGAATAATTAAAAGTTTAGAAGCCGCTGAAACTGTTGGAGGAGATATAAGAGGGAAGCAGTCTGCTGCATTGTTAGTGGTTGCTGGTGAACCCACCGGTAATAAGTGGGAGGATCCCATCATAGATCTCCGAGTAGAGGATCACATTAAGCCACTAAAAGAATTAAGCCGATTATTAAAAATATTTCGGGCATATGAACATATGAATAATGGCGATCTTGCAATAGAAAAAGGTGATATGCTAAAAGCACTTAATGAATATGATGCAGCGCAGAAAATGTTTCCAGAAAATTCTGAGATGACATACTGGACTGCAGTTTCTTTAGCTAATCAAAATAAATTGGAAGAGGCGTTAGTATTATTTAAAAGAGTATTTAAGAAAAATAAAAATTGGCGTTTACTTACAGAAAGACTGCCTCAATCAGAATTATTAAATTTAAACGAAGAAGATTTGAAAAAAATCTTATCTTTATAATAGCAAAATTACTTTTTATCATTTTGATGTGATAATACCGTGATATTTAACTGATTTAAATATCATTTTGATTGGAAAAAAAAATGTGATTGAGGAGAAAATATTACGGTATAAAAATGGAATAGCGACTGCAAAAGAGCTTTCTAGGAAAAAGTATGCAGATCACGATTACTATAATGATTTAATTTCTAAATTTGAAAGGATCTTAAAATTTTATGAAGATTTAAAGATTTAGAAAAAATTTTCCTAAGAACAAACTTGAAAATTATAGCACTTTTTTTAATCACTAATATTATATAAGTCTGCATTAATAAACGGTAATAGGGCACTAATAACTGCTTTTGATAGAATTTCTTTTCTTGTGAGAGTATTTTTACTTAAAAAACTGATAGCTCCAGTCTCATTTTTTAAATTCTCGTTATTAGCAAGTTTTCCAATAATATCTCCAATCTCCTTTTCTGGATCTTGTAAAATTTGATTTACAATGAATTTTGGATATTCAAAAGCAATACCAGCCCCGAGTGAAATTTGTCTTGCTTCATTAATTAGAGCGCAAAATTGAAAATCCATATATCCTGTTCTAGAATAAGGGATCTCAACTAAGCCAGCTTCAATTCCTACTCCAAAGATATTAGTTTTTATCTTTTTTTCATCAATAATAAAATTTAATGAATATTTAGCTCTATTAATTGCACCTGTGAGAATAGTCTTTAATCCTATTGGTTGATTAGATATTTTTGAATTTGCTTTAATGCTATACACTCTAAAATTGTTATAATATTTACTGAAAGCTGACCGAACTGCATTCAATTTTGTAGGATTTAAAGAACCTACACAAATATAGATTTTAGTCTGGATTATGATTATGATACCTCTAGTTGGAAAAGATTTAATCTAAATTCTTTTTTTAATATTTCATATAATTTATGCATAGGTAATCCGATTACATTAGATGAAGATCCTTCAATTTTTTTTATAAACAAATTAGCTTTATCTCTTATCGAATAGGCTCCAGCTCGTCCCTTCCATTCATCACTTTTAATATACAGTCTAATCTCTTCATCTGAAAGTTCGATGAATTGGACAGAAGTAATATCAGAATCAATTATTATTTTTGAATTATTAGTTTCAGTAATTGCTATTCCAGTTATTAATTCGTGGGTCCGCCCTATTAATTTCTTTAGAATATTAAATGCTTCTTCTTCATTTTGCGCTTTCCCGATAATTTCTCTATCAAGTACAACTAATGTATCTGCTGCAATAATTATCGCATCTACTTTCATTTTTAATAATTTATTTCTAGCAAATTTTGCTTTTGCTTTTGCAAGTTCCTTTACAAGTTTATCTGCGTTTGAAAATTTCGCTTTATATTTTTCTTCATCAATTTCTGTCTCAAATATTTCAAATGGAATCCCTGAACGTTTAAACATTTCGCTTCGATCAATTGATTTTGAAGCTAATATGATTTTTTTCAATATTGTTTGCACTTTCTATAAAGTTGAAAACTAACTTAATATAAGAGCATTTTTTTTGTAAATCTTTTTATCTAATTTAATTCAAAATTAATAATTTCAATAATGTTGAAAACAAATATATTTAATTAATTTTAAAGAACAAATATATACTAGTTACAAATCAAGTTATAAAAATTATGGATTACTTTCCTTTCTATTTATTTTTAATGATTTTTTCTTATTTGTTTATTATTTTCATTTTCATTCATTTTTCATATAAACCAGATTATTTAAACAACATTTTTGGATTTATCTCTCTACTAATTGTGTTTTTCCATATAATTTTGTTTTTATTGTTTATGAACCAAGATCTAACACTTAAACCATTTTTTATTCCTCTATGGTTGATATCTTTAGGAGTTCCGATATTATTTGTAAGTATTTTAGGCATAATCTCTACAGGAGTTATTTATTTAATAAAAAAAGATTCCCAAAAAATATTTTCAAATATAAGTTCTAAATTAGAAAAAAAACGAAGGTCTTGGAGTAAAGCAAAACAAGATACTCTAAGAAAACTAAATCATATTTTAATATTTATAGGACTTCTATTTGTTTGGTACATTGGAATATTTCTAGCTAATATTTATACTGGCACATCTGCAGGAATGATTCCAGAAGAAAATGATATGTTTCTATTATATTTGAGAATTATAACTAGCCCAAATTCTATTAAAAGCATACTGTTTTCATTAGGGTGGTTTTACTATATTTTATTTTTCTTTTTTTATATTTTGTGTATGTTCATGTTATCAAATGAATTTTCTCGTAAATCTAAAAGATTTTATTTTCCTTTTACCTTTTTTACCAAAATATATCTTTCTGAGAAAGAGAAACAGAATTATGGTACATATTTATATTTTGCAATTGGGCAGATGTTTGCTGCTTTTGTATGTCCTCCAATGGTATTTTTTATGATATTGGGAACAGCTTCATTAAGTGATTTAATGACAAGCCAAATTGGGATAAGATTTGGAAAAAAGCATATTATTTGGAATCAAAATAAAACGTGGGAAGGTACTATCGCAGGAATATTAGTTACATTTTTATTAGGGTTTTTATTTGTAGGTTTTGTTTGGTCGTTAATTTTTACAATATTATTTCTTTTTATTGATATTTTTACAGAAAAACCAATTAATCTTTCAGATAACTTATTAATCCCAATAGCTTTTAGCTTTATATATCTCTCTATACGGTTCTTTTTTAATTTAAGTTATTATACAATTATAATATTTTGGATTTAAAGGGATTTAAAAAATGTATTTCCTAATTACAAGCCTAATCTTAATTGGATATTCAATTGTAACATTATTTTATACTTTCAAAAACAAAAAAACTAAGATAGAAAATGATATTTTTGCTAACGAGATTTTAATTGCATTATTATTTTTAATGGCAGGAGTCTTATTTCCATTTATGTATCAATTTCATTCTCCTAGTTTAAGCCAAAGTTCCTTAAATCTATTATGGTTTATTACATCTATTACTTTTGTGATTGAAATGGGTGTTTGGGGGGTTACATTATTATATAATGTAATTATTTCAAAAATGAATCCTGAAATTATGGTTAAAAGAGATTATACTAAATTTTGTGAAGAATTCAACAAAAATTGGGTTGATGATTTAAAAAGTGAATTAGGAAGGAAATTTCTGCATTTATTTACTTGTTTAGTGATTTTTTTCTTTTGGACCTTGGGGACGGTCCTTAATAATCTAGGGTTTTTAACACAATGGGGCTTAGATAATTATAGTTTCTCTTACTGGTTAATCATTACTGTTGGTTATGGCTTTGTATTCATGTTTCAAGTAGCGGACCTTACTCGGTTGAATAAATACTATATTCTTCCAAACTGGGCAAGAAAATGGTATTTAGATATGAAGCAGAGCGAATTGCATACATTCATAGCATCTACACCGTTAGTTTTATCTTTTTCACCTTTTATTTTTGCTCCATTTCCAATTTTTGCTGCGGTTGCCTTAATAACAACTGTTTCAGATGGCGTCGCTTGCATTATAGGAAAAAAATATGGAAAACATCATCTTAGAACGAACAATAAAAAGACTATTGAGGGCCTAATCGCAGGAGCTATAGCGACATTTGTTATAGTATTTCTAATTTCAATTTTCTATTATCCTTGGATGCCTATAGCAATCGAGAAAATTATTATGATGAGTTTTGCTGCAACTTTATTATTTATGCTCATCGATGCCTATATCAAGAATATTTCTGATAATATATTAAATCCACTGTTGACAGGGTTTGCAATGTGGATATTATTTTTATTCTAAAATCAAAATTTATTAGTTTATGATGAATTTATCCACCAAAGTAAATATAAATAAAAACAATTTGGTCTCCATCTTTTAGCTTGGTTTCTAAAAATTTATCATGCTGATAACTTCTTCCATTAATAATAATAGAAAGTAGCTTGTTAAATTTTCCTTTCTCTCCTTTTTCCCAAACTAAGTCTATGAATTTATCTCCAAATTTTTGTCCAAAGAATTCTATTAATTTATTTAAAGTCAATTCTTTATCAAATTCAAATATCTCATTGAGATTTTTAGTTATCTCATTAAACGGTGGAGAAAATTCAAGACTTAATTTCATTATTTAAGTAAACCTTTCCATTCACTTAGTTTAAGAATTTAAAGTTATTAAATTAATAAAAATTTGATGCTAATAAAAAATAAAAAAAATAAAGAAGGTTTAAAATAATCAGTTAGTTTTAATCATCTGTTGCTTCTTCAATTGCTTTTTTGACGCCTTTTTTCACACTACCTTTTTTAATTGCTTTTTTCACTCCTTTACCAGCAGCTTCACTACCTGTGACATCTTCAACAATTCCTCCAGCAACCTTGGCGAGTCCTTTCTTAAGCTTTTTTCCAAATCCTCCCATGAAGGTTCACTTTCTCTTTAATTATTTTTTGTATTAATTCTTTATAGTTATGAGTTTATTCTTATAATAAAATAATGAAAATTTAGCTATTTTAAATATTTGGATAAAAATGAAATACAAATTATTATACTCCATAGAGTTTTATTAAATTTGTAATAATTAAATTCTAATATTGTAAATAGTAAATTTCCATATTATTATAAATTTTGAAAAAAGAAAGATATAATTCAAAAATGGCGAAAGTTTTTTATATTTCTAAAAATAATGTTGAAGATGCGTGGCTTTCTGCTGTTGGACAGGTGCTATTTTTTGGTGATGATATTAAAACTGAATATGATAAGGCAGAAGACCCCCCTTCAAAAGATGCTACAGTTTTAATTGAGATTAAAGAACCACTTAGTAAACCTATTATGCGTAAAGATAAAATAATGAAAATTAAATCGAAATTTGGCAACTCTTTTGAAGTTTATGGGTGTTTAGCAGATACATTTCTGATTGGCTCTATTCAGAGTGGATATATTGAAGAAATCATGGAAGGAGTAAATGATAATCTAATAAGTGAGTCTGACGTGAGTTTTCCATATTCTTACCACGATAGAATTTATAAATACACTCCCTTCTCTCTTGAAGATACGATTCATAAAGATTATACTCTTAGAATTATCAATAATGAAATTGTGAAAAAACATCAAAAGTTAATAAAAGCTAAGAAAGTAAAAAGTACTCCTGAGTCTAATATCTGGAGATTAAAAAATGGTGTTGAATTTGATTTAGATAAAAAAATTTCAGATCAAATTGGTATTGAAGAAATCCCGATTGCTTTATTCGAATTTCCAAGAATTAATCAAATTAATTATATTATAAAAAAATTAAAAGAAAAACCATATAGCCGTAGAGCACAAGCTATAACCTGGAGACCACTAGTTGACCCTTTTCATATCGATCCTCCTTGTTTACAAAGAATTTATATGCGGATAAAAAAGGGAAAGTTGTTAATGCAAACAACTTGGAGAAGTAGGGATTTATTCAGAGCTTGGGAAGCAAATGTTAATGGTATGATTCGGATCCAAAAAAAAGTCGCTGAAGAACTTGGTGTGGAAATGGGGCATTACTTAGATTTTAATAATTCGCTTCATATTTATGGAAATACAATTTCTGAAGTAAATGATATGCTAGATCGAATGAAAAGCAGAGGAGAATTACCTCAAGAAATTATTAAAATGATGGAAAGCGAAGTAAAATAATATAAACTATTTCTTAATATATCCTTAATTTTTAAGCACATATTTCAATGAAAAAATTACTAAATTTGAAAGATATTCAACTAATTTATCCTCTGTGTCAAATAATTGCATTATAGACAAATGATGATATAAAATCGCATTGATAAGATTATAAATAAAGATAAATGTTTCAACCAATATTTCCTCAGGTATTTTTTTAAAGTGTAAATTTGTCCTCCTTAATTTCTGCACTGTATCTTTAAATAAAATAAAAACCTTTTCTTTGTGTGCTTCATGTAATATTTTATCAGATTGGATAGCAGATCTAAAAGCTAGATTATATCCTTTATTTTCTTCATGATTTTTAAATAAATCTAAAACAAAATGATTAAGAAAATCTGTTATATTTTCATCATTCATATTACTTAAATCATGACTATTCAAAAAAGTCTCCATCGATTCTTCAAAATATTTCCTTATAATATCTTCTTTCCCTTTTGGAAAATATTTATAAACTGTGCCAATACTAATTTTGGCTGATTTAGCGATATGATTAGTGCTTGTTTTGTGATATCCATGTTTTAAGATCAGTTTAAAAAATGTATCATAAATCAAGTTAATTTTTTCTTGTTTATTTCGTGAAAATTTTTTACTTGACATTATAATAATATTAAATGAGCAATTACTCATAAACTTTATAAATGAGCAAATACTCATTTACTTAAAAATTATTTGTATGTGAAAAAAATAAATGATTCAAGAACAAACAACTAAATTTTACAAACCTGCTAATCAAAATGATATAGACATTGTAGAAAATCTCATTTATCCAATATTTAACAAAAAATATGAAAAAGATAAGCATTATTGGAAGGCAATTCGGTCATTATTTTTATATGCCATGAAAAATGCTAATTTAAATTTTCTTAAAAGACAAATTTTTTGGTTGTATGTAAATAGAACCATAATTCAAGGCTTAAAAAAAGGGGTACCTCTTATTAAAGTTGAAGAAACATTTCGAAAGTTTCTTAGAAAACATATTGATAATGAAAAAGATCTAAAGGCTAAAGAATTCAATCAAGCTAAGATAAGATATGAAAAAGTAAAAAATTACATCGTAGGAGAGAAGATACTGGATCTTGGCGCAGGAAATGGACTTTTAGCTCAAGAAATAAAAAAACAACTTAATAAGCAAGTTGTGCTGGTTGATATAGTAGATTATAATTATACAGACTTACCATTGATCTTATATAATCCAGAAGATAAGATACCCTTAGCAGATGAGGAAGTAGATACGACCATCCTATATACTGTTTTACATCATGCAAGTAACCCTAAACATCTATTAGAAGAAGCAACGAGAGTGACTAGACAACGCTTAATAATTAAAGAAAGTTATATTGAGGAAGATGTTATTAGGATGACTAATGGCTTTTTTGATTGGTTTTATAATAGAGTAGTTGGAGATGAAGATATTAATGTACCTCTTAATTTCCTTAAAATAGAAGGATGGGAAAAACTTCTAAAATCATATGGATTTGATGTGATTGAAACTAAGTATGTTGGAATTGATGAACCCATTATACCAGAACATCATATATATATTATTGCTGAAAGACCTGCTAAGTCAATTTAAATTAGAAGGGAATTGAAATTTTTTTCGAAAAATAATATATATATTATAATTTTAACAATTTATTGAATTAAAACATACTAATATGATAATTTTTTAAAAGATTTTTGGGAAAATTGTTTTAGTATTATTTTCTATTTGTTTTTCTAAGTCCTTAGAATCAATTTTTTTTAGTTTAGAGATCGTATTTAAAACATCTCTAATCATTGCGGGAGTGCCGATTTTTCCAGAATATTTTACTGGTCCATCACTTTCTAAAAGTAGATGTTCTACATCAACATTTAAAACTGTTTTTTTAACGGCTGGAGAATAGCTTATTGCAGGGGTGATTGAGAAATAATATCCTCGATCTATTGCTGAATTTAAGAATTGTTCAGGTCCAGAATACCAATGTATATTAATGTTGGGGATATTATACGAGGGAAGCATATCAAAAACTACCTTTTCTGCTCCCTTAGTATGCAAATTAACTGGTAGATTCAATTCTTGTGCTAATTCAAGCATAATTTCAAAGATGTCCTTTTGAAGAGGATATAATTCCTTATCTTTAACAAAATGATGATCTAAACCAATTTCTCCTATAGCGCAAATTTTTTTATAATTTCTCTTAATTATGCCCATAACTAAATCTAATTGATTTTTAATATTTTCATTCATTTTCACTTCTTCGGGATGGATTCCTAAGGCAGGATAGATTATATCATATTTATCAGATATTTCCAATATCCTTTCTAGACTAGTAAAACTCATCCCAACAGAAATTATTTTTTCTACACCAACATTTTTTGCTTCCTTAATAATTTCTTCAAGAACAAGATAGAGATTCGAATGACAGTGAATATCTATTAACATTTTCAAGACCTCAATAGTTAATATTAAAATTAGTGAGAGAAAAAAAGATTACATATTATTTACTTGTTCCCGTATAAGAGCAATCTTTTTTACTAATTCAAACTTTTTTCTCTGAGTATATTCAAATGCCTCTAAATCATTTTGTAACGACTCTAATTCCTTTAAGAGCATATTTTTAAGATCATCTTTGGTAAATTTACCAATGTGTTTTGGAAGAGGTTCAATTTTTGCTGCTCTTTTTATCCTCAAATCGGATATTGCTTTTGCTAATTGTGCTTGGAATCCTTTTGATTGTTTTGGATCAATATCTTCTAAAGTATCAAAAGAAAGCTTTAACCCATTAATAAATGCTTCTAGATCCTCAATATCAACCTTATCTTTTCCCATATATAATCATAGGAAATCATTTTCATAAAATATAAGTTCTAGAAGGAAATTTAATATTTATTATTGTTTATTTTGCTTTAAAAAGAAAAATTATTTTCTTTGTATGAATATCAAGAATATTCATGCTTTATGATAATTTAAAACTATTATATTATAAATACGATTAGAATATAGGAATTTTAGATATCTGATTTAAATTTTACAAAACTATTGAATTTAACAAATCTTAAGAGTATATTTAAAATTATAGAAAAACTAATTAAAGTATATGCCAAATACAACTAATCAAGAAATTTCTGATTTATTAACAGAATATCAAAATAAAAATGTGTCGAACGATGATGCAATTAAGGAATATATAAAACCTGGA
>Ga0209427_10007473_pt1 | contig 12375 bp, 9 predicted proteins | sample DeeMarSWOR136_30_FD_187465 | JGI IMG/M metagenome (GOLD analysis project Ga0209427, IMG submission 187465) | Marine sediment microbial communities from White Oak River estuary, North Carolina - WOR-1-36_30 (SPAdes) (version 2) | ecosystem: Environmental > Aquatic > Marine > Intertidal zone >... | reverse complement strand
AAAGATCTTAAACTTGACAACGTTGTAAAAGAAAACATGAAAATTGAAGAGGCAACATACGCCACAGAATTTGACAATTTGTTTATAATACCCTCAGGTGTTTCGCTGCGAAGCTATTTTGAAATCAATCCCATGAATTTTGCGAAGAAACTCATGGACTTAAAGGCGGATTTTATGCTTATTGACGTCCCATTTCCTCTAGGCGAAGCCGCGTTTTTATCGTTGGGTGTTTGCGAATATTCCATTCTTGTTCTAACAGAAGATGAGTTTGTTTTATGTGTTGAATCGGCTATAGACACGATTCGGTTGGGTAGATATTTTCTCAAATGTGTTCCACTTGGCTTTGTATTGAACAGGATAAAGACACCTGAGAAGTTCACCAAAGAGTTCGTCAAGGACCTGGAAGACCTTCTTGAAGTTCCTTGCATAGCAAGGATAAAAGAAGACCCGAAAGTCTCAAGGTCTTACGGGGGAGTAGGATCTCACAAAGCTTTTTTGGCATACCAGAAATTCCGAGAAAACGAATTCACGAGAAGCATGGACGAAATAGCGAATATGCTTCTCGGTAGGCTTCCGGATCCTGAAAAGAAAGATGTCGTCAATTTCGTCAAGGAAGTAATCGAACAGAGATCAAAGTTGTGAGGGTTTGGCCAATTATCCTTCCAGAAACGTCATCATCATTCTCCAAAGCTTCACTTTTTTTTTCTCATCATCTGTTAAATGATTGTAAACTCTTTCTGATTCGCATTGATCGAGTAGAAATTCAAGGCGTTTCCTTTCTTCTCTAGCCAGTCTATATCTTGTTCTTTGAACCTTGCGCGCCAGTTTAGCTGTTTCGCTGAATGATACTCCGGCCAGCAACAGATTTCCTACGTTACTCTCTAGTTGCTCCACGATTTTTTCAACTCTTTCTTTTCCTTCCAATAAATAGACGGTTTTCCTCGCATCCGGTGTTGGCAAGAAAGCTCCAGACTCTTTCTGTACTATCCCAGCGTCTTCCAATATTTTCATGTGCTTGAGCAGTCCAGGAAGCGTCATTTTACGATCTGATTCGCCTTCTAATTTTCTGGCGACATCTGACAAAGACATCATCTCAAATTGCAACAGCAACTTCACTATTGCTACCCTGACGTAGCTCTCAAAGACGCGCAAAAGCTTCCAAGGATTAACTTCAGACTTTGAACTGTTCAATGTTGGACACTTCATAAATAGTTTGGACTGCAAAATAAATCTAATGTATTCTTTTGTAGAGTATTTCACAAATTGGCAGAACGGCTATAACGTTATCTCAAACGATGTAAACTGTTTAAGTCGCCCGCGCATGGCTATAACGACTGTGATCATGATAAGTACGAGTAGCATTAACGTAAATGTGGGGAACTCCGGTATTATTTCTACTTCTTGTGCGCGCGCGAGAGAATGGTTAAAGATGAAGTATAGGTAACTGTGTGCGCCCGTAGCCCATACCCGGGTATGTGGGACTTCCGTGCCGTTAACAAACACTCTGTAATTATCATTCATTAAGGCTGTTGGAATACAGATTCTACAGAAGCCGGTGGTGCCGTTTTCGCCAGAAACATTGAAGTTGATGGCGGTGCCAGTGAATTGAAAATCAGATATCGTAGAATTGCAGATAGCTTGAACATAATGTTCTGAAGCAGCATTAAAAACAGAAAACATTCCCATTAAAGGATAGTTGTCGTGGTTGTTGACATCAATATCGTATGGTGTGTCTCCTATTCCATCGTTTCCTGTCTCATTCTGATACGGATCGCTATACAAGTCTAAATCACTGTATTCGCTCCAATGGTTCCCTCCAGAAGGATAATCATCATCCCAAACGTTTGAGTATCCTGAAGTTTGGATATACACCTGTTGGGTATTGTTGATGAAGTTGTTATGAAAAATGGCATTGTCCGCAGATATTTCTAAATGAATACCTATGGTATTGTTCGTTATGAAATTGTTTCTGATTGTGTTTCTAAGTGCGGGAGCACATGGGCAAGTGGAGAATAGGTCAATTCCGTGTTGATTGCTCATCACAATGTTTCCACTTATGATATTATAAGAAGACGTTTCGATGAAGAAGCCGTGCGTCCCATTTCTTAGGGTAAACCCGGTTACGTAGACATGGTGAGAGGTTATGTCAATAACGCTGCCTGTTCCATTGCCATCTATCACTGTGATGCGTTTGTCTTCTCCAATCAAGTATATTGACTTCTTTATGGTTACATGTTCACGGTATGTTCCTCCATCGACTCGTATTGTGTGTTCATCTGAGGTTTCGGGGGCATCTATTGCTGCTTGAATTGTATCATAGTTTAACGTGGTGTTAACATTGTGGACTGTTGCTATCCAAATTGGGTAGCCCGCAGACTGCCATGCTTGGAATCCTCCCAGCATATTATAGACTTTGGTGAAGTTGTAGGAGTCAAGAATTTCAGAAGCTGTTACGCTCCTACCTCCAGACAAGCAATACACTATTGTCTCATGATCTTCGTGACCAGCCAACTCACCAACTCTTTCCTCTAATTCTGTGTGAGGAATCCAAACTGCTCCATAAATGTGTCCACTGTCATACTCGTCCTGGCGTCTGACATCCAAAACTACGAGATGAGGAAAACTGCCGTTCGTAATCATAGTGTAGGCGGTGCCTACGTCTATGTTTATGTAAGGTGAAGCATGTGCTATCTGCAAATCTTGCAAACTCGCTAAGCTCAAAAACAACAATACAAAAGCTAACAAAACAGTCTTCTTCATACTCGTTCAGCATATTTATTTTGCATGTCTCTGTAATATAAGCTCTGTCAAATTTTTCTATAGAAGATACCACTATTTCTGGGTTGTTCGCACATATGCATTCTGTGTTTTCGTGTTATTGTCCTAGATGTGGAAGAAATCACTATGCTAATGAGCGAGCTAATGCCAAATGAAACATTGCGATCATAGCACAGATGCGAGTGCAGAAACTTTAAAACGTTGTTGATGGCTTACTATATAGGGAGAGGAAAGGAGAAATGCTACACTTTCCTAGAGGGAAGGCTGTTCTTGCTGTCATTGTCTCAAGCTTGATACTTTCCGCTTTGATGTTTTTGATGGCTACGAAAACCATTACCAACGTCTCAGGCATGGTGACGGAGGGAGTTTGGGTTTTCGAGGATAGTAACTGCGCGAGCGTGTGTGAATCAATTGACTGGGGGACTCTTACTCCAGGGTCAGCGAAGAAATACGATGTCTATGTTCGGAATAAGGACGTAGTCCCAATTTACCTCATCATGTCAACGAAGAATTGGAGTTCGTCAAAGGCGTCTTATTACCTGACTCTTAGGTGGACCTATGCTGGACAGAGAATCGATCCTGATGACGTTCTTCAGTTAACGCTTACTTTATCTGTGTCTTTCTCCATAAAAGATGTATCGAGTTTCAGTTTCGATATTGTCATAACCGGAAGCGATCGCTTGCCGGGCGATGTGGATGGCAACGGTGTCATCAATGTTATTGACCTTATTGTGCTCAGGATAGCCGTGAGCTTGGGAAAAACTGTGGAAGAATATCCATTATGCGATTTGACCAGTGACGGAAACATCAACGTCGCGGATACGTTAATGCTAAAGTCAATCGTGCATAGATAAGATGAGTTTTTCTTCTCCACTTCTGGGGCGCGCGCGGCACTTCATCTTCTCGTAATAATATCAACCAAATCTGTGGTAGCTACCTAAATCAAATACGGAAAGAAACAATAAACAATTGCATGCATGGGTGTTAAAAACAAGAAACAATTGTTTATCTATCAGCTAGAACGAAAACCTGAAAATTTCAGGTAGACAAAAGCAAAGTTTCCGAAACGCTGACTTTTCAGAAATCTTTTTTTATGGTGACCGCGCATTTTTAGGGAAGAGAAGTAAGGAAGGAGAAAATACGAACAAGATTGCTTTGGCGGTCTTTGTTTCATTGATGCTGTTCCCGTTTGCAATGACCAGCACAACTTGCTCCCAATCTCTGCCACCATCAGATTCCTACGTCTATATTCTAATTAATAGCACCATTTATGATTCATTGTCTTCTAGTTTATTAACACATAGGCAAGACCTTGAGAACGCTGGGTTTTCCGTAGAAATTCCTCAAGAATTCGGAAATACTTCAGAGTCCATTAGAAACTTTCTGCAAAATGAGGCGTCAATACATGAAATAGCCGGGGTTCTGCTGGTGGGGGACGTTCCCTATGCTAGCTTTGAAATGAACGATACAGGTTGTGGTTACGAGAAGTTTCCGTGCGATCTGTACTACATGGACTTGAATGGGAACTGGACAGACTCTGACGGTAATGGAATATACGATATGCATACTAATGAAACGGGAGACTTGGAGCCCGAAATGTGGGTTGGAAGACTGTATGCTTCAACTGTGCCAGGAAGCGAAACCGAGTTGCTCATCAATTATTTTGTGAAGACTCATCGTTTTAGAACCGGCGAACTTACCCTACCTAAAAGAGCCCTAGGATATGTTGATGATGATTTTGTGGAGTCGTATGCAGATGATGTCAACAGTTCCCTACGAATGGTTTATGATAACGAAACAACTCTGATAATTGACACCGAAACCACCAACGCCGCAGACTACAAAAACAGACTAAACGACACCTTAGGTTACGAATGGCTACACCTTGTATCTCACGGTAGCTTTGAGAAACATGCCTTCAGGAATTCCTCGGGACAAAGTGACGTCTATCCTTCAGATGTTGAATCCATCGATCCTCACGTTCTTTTCTACAACCTTGCAACATGTGACGCTGCATACTATCTTTTCCCAGACTACATCGGGGGATCATATATCTTCACAAATACCTACGGCCTCTTAGTAGTTAGTTCTACCAAGTTGGGCGCAATGCTAAATTATAATGACTTCTATGGGCCTGTAGCTGAGGGCAAGTGCATAGGTCAAGCTTTCAAAGAATGGTTCGAAAAAAACGGTGAAATCTATCCGTTTTTCTATTATGGCCTAACCCTACTTGGAGACCCGACTCTACGGGCACCTCGCGTCTGCGACGTTGCAGTCACCAGCGTCACACCCTCCAAGAGCGTGGTGGTACGTAACCAGACCCTACCCGTAAATGTCACGGTCAAGAACAAACACGCCTTCACGGAAACTTTCCACGTGCAAACATACGCCAATACAACTTTTGTGGGGAACAAAACTGTAACTGACCTGCCGCCATTGGCAACAAAGACGTTGACGTTTATCTGGAATACAACAGGCATTATCAAAGGAAACTATTGCCTCAACGCAACTGCGGTGCTTCTTGGTGATTGTGATCCAAACGACAATAAATTGGTGTGTTGGGTCGAAGTGATTCTTGAAGATGATGTAGCTGTAAGTGCGGTCATACCTTCCGAAACTGTTGTGGTGCAGAACCGCACCTTATCCATTATAGTTACGGTCGAAAACAAAGGCAATGCCACTGAAATCTTCAATGTAACAGCCCACGCTAACGCAACAACAGTGATCGGAACGCTGGAAATAACGCTAACAAGGAGAAATTCCACAGTCATAACCTTCGATTGGAATACAACAAATGTAGCCAAAGGTAATCACATTTTAAGTGCGATTGCGATGCTTTCCGACGATGACGACCCTGAAGATAACACCTGCATTGATGGTTGGGTTGCAGTAATCCTTAAGGATGACATAATTGTCACTTCTGTCGCTCCCTCTAGGACAGCGGTGAGCCAGGGTCACTCCATATCCGTAAACGTGACTGTGGAAAATCGGGGTAATTCCACTGCTACTTTTAATGTAACAGCTTATGCCAACGCAACGTCTATTGGAGAAACAACCGTGGTCAACCTACTGCCTTTAGCAACAGGGACCTTAACATTCGATTGGAATACGACAGATGTAGCCAAAGGCAACTACACCATAAGCGCATACGCCCATCCGATCCCAGGAGAGACATACACAGCCGACAACACGTTCACGGATGGTTGGTTTTTAGTCATGATTCCGGGGGACATAAACTGTGACAGCGAAGTAAATGTCTTGGATATGCTTGTCCTCAAAATAGTTATAGATCAAGGAAAAACAGTTGAAGAGTTTCCCTTCGGCGACATAAACTGTGACAGCGAAGTAAATGTCTTGGATATGCTTGTCCTCAAAATAATACTAACAGCAGGCTAATGCATCCTTAACTGTGGGCGGCATTTATATTGTGCGTGTCGCGGTAGGCAAGAATGATTTGTTTGCTCCATGCCTTGAGTTGGTCATGCTGTTACGAAGGGGCTGAATAAACAGTCCTCTAAGCTAAGAAAAGGAAGAGAAAGATTCAATGATTTTTGAATGAACAATCGAATAACTTGACGCGCATACGTGACGAAATAAAATATAGTTCCCACTGTCACTTCAACAAGAATGGGGGATAGCCCCCACGAGATACCTAAACTGTGATTCTAGCTCTTCTATGTTTTTGCGCTATTGTCTCTTTTGCTGTCACTTGGCAAGTGCAGAGCCTATTCGTCCAAACTTCATGGCATCGCTCATAGAGCCCTCAATCGTATACTGTTTGGCGAAGTAAGCTCTAGTCTGATCAAGCTCTCGAGTTAGCATCTTGTGAAAAACTTCTTCTGATCCCTTCAACGTTACATTAGGCGACGCATGCACTCCCACATTGAACGAGATTGCTCCTCCTTTGGTTTCGATGTAGAAGTCGTCGTCTCCGTCCACGACGAACTGAACGATTCTGTCCCATCCGGTTATCAAGCCTTTCACTTCTGCGTTTTTGCTAGCTTGTTCAACGAATTGTTTGTAGCCGTCCACCACTCTACCCATTTTTCACATCACCTTCCATCAAATCCTAGAACAAAAAGAGTCGTAACCTCCACATTTAAGCTTTGTCATATTCTTCGACGTCACTGAACATAGGCTTATACAACCTTGACCACAGAGCGCGCGCGGTTGTTTCGAACATAGAGGTGGAAACCAAGAATGGCTGAAAAGTTGGTGAAGTTGGGTGAGCCGACGAGAGAGTATGTTTTGATTTTGCGCGCGCTTAATCCTGACCGGTATTTTGTTAGGAGGTTGGAAAAGTAGCACAATATCTCGTGTTGAACTGGCTGGGATTATATGTTTGTGCGGATTCAGTATACTATCTAATAAAAGATTTGATGTTTTCTACATGGTATATTTTTCCATAAGACTTTTAAACGTCGTAGTGTTCACTATTATCTGCTGAAAAGTAGAAAGGAGAATGTTTCAGAAAGCTAAAGTTAAATAGGTGAAAAAAGATGAACACAAAAAAGAAATTAGCTGCTATTTTCACTACACTACTGATGATTCTCAGCTTCTTCGCTGTTCTTCCGTCCCCCGTTCAAGCACAAGTCGCAGCGGTTTCAATATTGGATATGGCCCTGAAAGACCCGGGAACAGGCGTCGTCACTCCCGGACCCTTCACACCTGGCGGAAATCCACCAATGAATTTGGTGTTGACAAACATAAACAACGCAAGTAGAATGGGCAACTTTTTGATAACGGCGGTTTATCTCATAGACCTCGGCACCGGAATTTCGGTTGACTCATATACAGTTGGTCTTACATTCGATGCTGCTGTTGTGAAGGTTGCCACTGGCGGTGTCTACCCCGTGGGTACTCCTCTAGGGCTACCTCCAACTATTTTCGAAGGCACCGGGTTCGTCCCGACCACCGGAGTCATCAACAACATTGCTGGTCACGTGGCAAACTACACCGTCACTTCAACGGCAGGACCTATCGCTGTAGGTTTGGGTGGAGCAAAACCTCTAATGTACGTTATCTTTGTAATGAACTACTGGGGAAAAACCAACATAGACTTTACAGTCACGCCGGCGCCAACACAAACCACAGTGTCCAATCTCGGAGTGCCACATGCGCTTGTCGACTTGGACGGCTACTATGAGTTCTCAGTGCATAATGTTGTAGTTTCACCTGGCATGTCACCCTACTTCGCTGATCCTCCACATTACTCTGGCGAGCTCATCACACTAACAGTGTCCATCAAGAACACGGAACCGATCCACTCTTGGGAAATCAACATGTCTTACTACCCCACCGTCATATCAGTACCATCAAACCTCCTCGTCCAGGAAGGTCCCTACTTCAAAGTTGTCTTTATCAACAACACGTTTACCGCCACAGTGGACGACACAGCTGGTTGGATACATGTCAACTGCACAGCGCTTCCAGGCCAGAACAGAACCGGCGACGGACTTCTCATGGCTATCGGAGCCTACTTGGTAAATTATGGAGCAACCCCATTAATCGTCACGTCCTTCAAGGCAGTAGACTCATACGGCACCATTATTCCCAACCTCGAATTGCAACACTATCTGACAGATCCCTCTGTAGCTGTCCAGTTTGAACAGCTGCCTGTGGTTGCGCTTCTTTACAGCGGATCACCATACATATATTGGACATCCCCCACCCATAGCATCGGCGAGACGTTTGACATAGACCTAATGATTCCCTCTAGCACCTCGCAAAAAGTGCATTCTTGGAAAGCTGGCTTCCGCTTCAACCCCAAAGTTCTAGAGTGCGTTAGCGTCACAGAAGGAACCTTCCTCTCCAGCCAAGGAAGCACTACCTGGACCCCAGGAGTGATAAACAACACAAGCGGCGAGGTAACGTCCTTCAACTGCACCGGAGCTGCGGGAGTAAACGCAACAGGTCCCGGAATACTGGCAACCATAAGATTCAAGATCCTAGACTATGGAAGAAGCCTCATAACCCTCACAGACTTTGGTGGCTCTCCATTCGAAGTAAAGCTGGCAGATCTTGCAGGTAAGGCTATTGAAACTCCATCTGGACTTCCTCTGGTAAGCGCCTCCTTCGAATTCAGGTCACCAGTAACCGTTGCACTTAACATGGCGTCCAACAAGAAAGAATCATACTTCATCGGCGAAATTTTCACGGTACAAGTGACGATTGACTCCGCCGAAAACATCACAGGCTGGGCGTCCGGCTTCTACTTCGACAATACCTTCCTGAATTGCACAGGTGTCACGTTTGGAAGCTACTTCGCAGGCTCTACCGTAACCGTCGAAGTGAAAGACAACACCAACGGTTTCGTTTCAGTCAGTGAGTTCGCACTCGGAGGAAAAGCAAAAGGCGTCGGGGTCTTGGCAAACATCACATTCGAAGTCATCGCCAATGGACATACAATGTTAGATCTCTTATCTACGCCAGGCAACCCAGCTCAGACCGCAATATTGGATTCCAATGGAGACGTATGCCTCCTAGCTTCCCTTGTAGTCTTACCGTGGGGACACAGTGGCATAGTCTGGAAGAAAGGCGACGTTAACGGCAACGGTGCAGTCAACGTCCTCGACATGCTCGACCTAAAAATAGCTATAAGCCTAAGCAAAACCCCGGCACAAGCTCCCTTCGCTGACGTAAACTACAACGGCGCCATCAACGTCCTCGACATGCTCGACCTAAAAATAATACTAAGCACCTAAAACAAACACAATTCTCCCTCCTTTTTTTTATATTTTCAACCAGAATAATACGTAAGAACATCTTCAAGAGAGAACACGGTTCCATGCATGCAGTTTACCTCGACTTCTCACCAAGTCTTGAATTTGTCCCATGGTGCGCCATAACGAACGGCGACGCCGTAGTCAGCTTTGCATGCGCTCGCGCATCAGGCGCGCGCAAAACAATAATGAATATATGGTCATAGTTTACTTTGTGCGACCAAATATGTCAAACCAACAATCCTTATAAACAAGAAATTTTATTTTCAGTCTCAAATTACGAAGGCCAAGAGCAGAATGAAAAACCATTGTAGAAATACGGTGCATACATGCAACGAGAACAAATTCAAGAATCAGAAATTGTTTTTCTTTGGCTTAACGAGTCTCTTCTGGTTCATATTCCGAACCGGCACAAAGCCATCAAGAATAGTATATCCTTGTCAGCGAGCAGCTTTGGTCAACAGCTCAATGTTGCTCAGCCTTTCTATTCCCTTGTCGCTAACTGTGGTCTTGACAAAAACGAAAAAGCTCTTTTCTAAAAAAGGGGTGACTTTAGCTCTGTTCATCATTGTAGCAAGTGTGGTATTAAGCAGTGAACAGTTTTTGGGAAGTCTACAACTCGCCAGAGCAGTCGATCCTAATCAAGAAATTCAGCTAACACTTGAACCGAGAAATGCAACGGGTTTCCCAGCCTCCGACATCTATGTTGTGAACGGTCGCCCATACGTGCATAGCAGTGAACTAATAACTCTATTGGGTTCTCATGGTTTGCCATTCTATAAGTCCGCCACAAGCGGAGCGAGTCAGGGACCTGACGGCTTAATTACACATGACGACGTGGTTCTGATAAAAACAAATTGCCAGTGGGACGAGAGAGAGGGAACCAACACAGATCTTCTGAAAGAGCTCATACAGATGGTCGTAGATCACCCAGATGGTTTCATTGGCGAAATCGTGGTTGCAGACAATGGACAGGCTCAATCTGGGTCGTTTGGAAACGGCGGGAGCCTCAACTGGACAAACAACAACGCTAAGAATCACTCACAATCAGCCCAAGACGTAGTTGACATGTTCTCCGTCTCTTACAATATATCAACTTGGCTTTGGGATACAATTACCCTGAAAAATGCAGGTTAATACTCCGAGGGTGACATGAACAACGGCTACATCGTCAATCAAACAGTTAACCCAGTGACATGGATACAATCGTCATATCAAAAGTTTAAAACAAAGTTTGGCACCTATGTGAGCTTCAAGAAGGGAATATGGGACCCAGTAACGCAAAGCTACGACAACGACAGGCTCAAACTCATCAACTTTCCGGTCTTAAAGTCTCACATGCAGTATGGGGGTCACGGCATCCACGAAGCATTACACGGGCGTAGTATCTGCGAAGCAGACAATCGCTCACATAAGTGTCTCCTTTAGGGGGATGGGAACCGAGATGGTTGAGATCAGATTTCCGACACTAAACATACTCGATGCGATTTGGGTGAACGCCAACCCCGCTCCTTCTTTTGTAATGCGGACCTGGAACACCATACGAGGCGGCGACAAGAGTTAACGTGGTTATGGCAAGCACCGACCCCGTGACACTTGATTATTGGGGAAGCAAACATGTGCTAGTGCAAGCTGCAGAGTTAATCGGATACACCGATACACACACCATAAGTCCTGACTACAGCCTAAACGGCGCGTGGAGTGAGGCTTTTGGCACATGGTTAAATCTCACGAAAAACGAAATCATTGCAGGAGGTTTCAACGTTACCACTGACGAAAATCACATGAATATACATGTGAATAGCGACAGCAAACCTCCAGAAATCGGCACGCCCTCCCAGACCCCTCAAAGAGATAACGTGATAGCTGATCAAGAAGTGAAAGTTTCAGTAAATGTAACGGATGCCGACAGCGGAGTGAAAAACTTTACACTATTCTATACAATAAACAATGGAACCACTTGGGAAAACCAAACTATGATCTGTAATGCTTCAACGAGCCTTTATGAGGTCATAATACCGGGCCAGCAGGCTGGAGCATGGGTGGAATTCAAAATAGTTGCCTACGACAACGCTGGGAACGACGCAACCAAGGATGGAGCAGAACCATACTGCACATATCAAGTAATCCCAGAATTTCCCCTATTCGTCATTCTGCCCCTATTCATTATGGCGACTCTGCCAATCATAGCCTACAAAAGAAAACATTGCACGCAGATGCATAAGAATTGAAGTTATCTTGTAGATAGCGTAACATGACAGTTTATTGTCGGACAGAAAAAGCCAAGATGCAAGATAAAATGACGGCATACGCATATCGGTTCAATTGAGGCATAGTCAAGCGCGCGTAGCTGTTTTTCTAGTTCCTCCATGTTCCCATTTCTTTCGAAAGAGAAAATTGTTCCATAAGGCTTTTTAGAAACCTTTAAGATACATCTAAAGGAAAAAAGAGAAAGGAGCAAGAGGAATTCTAAAATGAAAGTCGACAAAAAGAAAGCTATGACGTTGTTTGCTTTGACCCTGCTGATTACATCTCTAGTATTAATTAGCTTGAATGGACACACGGGTACGGGTGTATCTGCGGGTGCGGGTTCGGACATCCATCTTCACGGTCCGCCTCTTACACCTATACACTTGAATTCGAACAAAACCCTCACACCCGTACACATGCACTACAAAGAAGGACTAATCGAACAAACACCTCCGGAAGGAACCGAATGGCACGAGCTTTATCCAAACTTCTGTGCTGATTGGAACATCACCAACTGGATTGACGTAGACTATGATACTTTTCTTAGTCCCAACGACCAAATAAACATGACCGACGAGAATGGAAACTCGACTTTCTACCACATAGACCGAGTTACGTATACTCT
>Ga0209427_10007469_pt1 | contig 12376 bp, 1 predicted proteins | sample DeeMarSWOR136_30_FD_187465 | JGI IMG/M metagenome (GOLD analysis project Ga0209427, IMG submission 187465) | Marine sediment microbial communities from White Oak River estuary, North Carolina - WOR-1-36_30 (SPAdes) (version 2) | ecosystem: Environmental > Aquatic > Marine > Intertidal zone >... | reverse complement strand
GTCGAAGGTGAAATCCTGTTCAAAGACCAGATCGACACCGACGATATCGGGGCCGTCGGTGACCATCTCCCAGGTAAACCCGCCGGCCTGTCCGCCAAGGGTAGGAATCCAGTAGGCTTCCAGGTATTTGAAGAAACCGCCCAGAGTAGGGTGGCCGGAACCGTAGTAGCTGTCCCCGGTTTCCCCTGCCCCTGCCGGATCACCCAGAGGGATACTGGGATCGCGGGTAAAACCGGTATCGCCTAATTGTGGACGGAGGTAATGGCGGATGTATTTACCAACGTTGAGCAGATTTTCGAGTCCCAGGATGCCGTTGATGGAAATATCGGTGCCGGGTATGGTCCGGGTAAGAGGCTCATAACCTTCGCTGATAACGCTACCGTCGGTGGCGTATACCGGGACCAGGTCGCCTCTGAGGTCCTCTATCTCCGAACCCAGCCAGTCCAGGACAAGGTACACTGCCCCATCAAAAATATCGTCGACGTTCTGGAGGTTCACGTCAAACCCGGGATCGAGCACGCCGTCGTAGAAGTCGGAATCGGCGAAATCGAGGTAGCCAAGCTCGAGGCCCTCGACCCATAACGGCAGGTGGACATCGATGCTGTTCTCGTAGACTTCGATGTGGGCCTTGTTCTGAACGTGATCGAAGGTGAAACCGCCGTTATCGAGGTAGATACTGCCGCCCAGGTTCAGCTCGGCAGTGCCGGCGCTATTGGTCGTGATATCGATATCCATGTAGCTCAAGCCAACGTTTATCCCGGCCATGACCACCGCGGCTTCGAAATAAAACTCGTTGAAGGTGAACGTGCTTTCCTCGCCCGAGAGGTCGATGACGGCCTGAGCCGAGATCCCGGTGTCCAGGGCCAGGTTCAGATCAGCCGTTCCCACGAATTCAAGGCCGAAATCGCCAAGGTCGGTGCCGAAATCGAGCGGGAACGTCTCGTTGATCGTGTAGGACGGGTTTATGTTGATCGTCAACACGTCAGCGACGATACTGGAGGTGATGAATCCGGTAGTACCTCCAACGCCGGGCAGGGTTATCACCCAGTGGTCGTTCAGGAAGGTCACAAGTCCGTTCCAGATGTCGGCTGGCGTGACATCGCCGCTTGCCACCGACGTGGGGCCGGTCCAAGGGATCTCGTCGAGGTAATCGAAAATATAGCTGTCGATATCCAGAAAGGCTTCCAGACCGTCAGCCGTGGGCACGCCAGGCAGGCCGTTATCGGCGCTGATGCCTTCAAAGAAGCTGTCGATGGTCCGGCCGGTACCGGGGATCTCCAGATCAAGAAAACCGGTGTTGATGAACTGGTCCTTGAGATCGCCGATGAACCCGGCCAGCCGCTCCAGCAGGCTTCTGATCACGCTGTCGGCAAGCGCTCCCACCACATCCTCGATGTTGGGGGCGGTGACAAGAACCGGGTCTTCCGGTCCGGCGCCGGCAAGCCCGAACATATGCAGGAATATCTGTGTCAGGCCCTCGTTGGGATCTGTATCGTAGTAGGGATTGGTCCTGATCCACAGCGGTGTGGCAAGGCCGGTGACCGCCCCGAAGATGTCCACGGTCAGGGGCATGAACAGTTCAAATCCGCCGTCAACGCCGGTGAACTGGACATTCTCCCCGAAAAAGGTCTCGGTAAAACGGTACTTTCCGTCATCAGGGACTTCGGTGCCGGCCTGGTCAAGCACGAAGGCTACAGTAACGAAATCGCTGCGGTTCTCGGGATCACCCAGCTCAGGATTGGTGAGGGCGTTTCCGTCGGCATCGATAGTGGCGTCGGTAGTGTACAGCACACCGTCAGGGGATTCATCTCCGTCACGGTCCCAGTTCAGGCCGATATCATTGGTGCTCAGGCCGATAGAATCGAACACCTCAAAACTGAGCGATATACCCTGAGCCAGTAGTTTGAATCCGGCCGCCACCCGGGTACCATCCTGGATGCCGTCATCCCAGTCGTAGAGGAATATATCCACGGGCAGATCGCCGCTTCGCCCGGAAGCGTCGACACCGGCTTTGATCCGTATCTCGGCAAAAGCTTTCAGGTTGATGTTGCCGCTACCGGAAAGCTCGACCAGGTCGTCGATACCGTCCATCCCCGGTATGCCGCCGACCAGATCGGCAAACGCGGCCAGGTCTAACTCGAAAGGAAAGTCTTCGTTGGTCTCTTCGTCAAGCCTGAGCGTCATCACCAGGACGCCGGCCTGAATGGCCACGCTAAAAATATCGCTGTCGGCATCGATATCCAGGCCCAGTTTATCCATGATAAATCCGATTAGTTTCTGGAGGTCGTTATCGGGATCGAGTAAAGCCCGCTGCACGCGATCTACAGCGTCATTGACCGTGCCCAAAAAACTCAACAGCTCGGCCGGAGTCTTGTTGATAACAGGAATGGTCACATCGCCGAGAAGTTCATAGATTGGCGAGTTAGGATCGGTCACGAAAAAAGGAATCTCGTCAAAAGCCTCGAGGATATAATCCCGGCCGCGCAAAAGGGTAGTCATCAGGTCATCTAATCGCAGGTACTCATATACCCGGAACATCGCCGGCACGTCCTCCATGGTAAGGGTTACGTAATCACTGTCCGCGCTGGTACGGGTGAAGTCCTCGACCTCGAACATGATCTTAGCGCCATGAGCCACGTCTAATCCGCCTAAACCGGTATTTGTGGTGATACCGCCGAGTTCGGCAATAGCTTCACCACTGAGATCAGTAGAAAGAATATGAGCAAAATCCTGAGCCAGGATCTCATCAAAGGTAAAGGTCCGGTCGCTGGTCGTGCCCAGTTCGCCGTCTTCATCGAGGACGACGGTACGGCTGATACTGACATATACCCGGTTAGCGACACCGGGGACATTAGCCAGAGTGACGCCGATAAATCCCAGCCGGGCCGGCACGTCAAGATCGATCACCTCATAGGCGACCGTAGCCGTCAGGGTGAAGTCCTCTACTCCCAGGGTCAGCTGGCCTTCGGAGGGCTGGCCGGGCTCGCCGTCGACATCGATAAACAGAACGAACGAACCGCCGACCATCAGGCGGAACTCTGCCGGTTTAAACTCGGCGGGCTTAAACTCGGCCGGTTTGAACTCGGCCGGCTTCACCGACAAACTCAGGCCGTAATCGCCGTCAAAGGAAAGGGTATATCCGTTCAGGCTGAACAGGGCGGGGTTATACCCGTCAAGGTCACTCTCATGCAGCAACCCCTTCCGAGCCAAGTCGGCCACATCGAACAGCGGCTCGCCCAGGGCAGGGATGATTTCGTCAAGCAGGTCATCGAGATCGACAGCGTCATCCTCCCCCACCAGCCCGGAATCGAGGAGCCGGTCGATATCGAGCCAGACAAGGTCAAGGACATCGTAATCGACTACCGGCAGGTCATCGAGGTCGGCACGGGTAATCAGAGGGTTGGTGATAAGGCCGGCAGTTTCCAGATCGCCCAAGGTAATGCCCAATCCAGCATCAGCCAGCCCTTGAGCATCGATCATATCGAGGAGCAGCCCGGCCGCGACCAGGTCGGCTTCGCTGATACCCAAGGCAAAGGCGGCGATGATATCGTCTTTATCAAGGGTAGCAGTGATGAATCCTTCCTGGGCAAGCTGTTGGGGCGTAACCAGCCCGCTGGCGATCAGCAACCGCGGATTGATGAGGTCAACACCCAGAAAACCGTTATCGTCGAGAGCGGTATCATCGACAAGGGGCGTGGCGGTAAGTTCGGCCCGGACAATATCGCTGTCAAAGAATCCATAGGCAGCCAGGTCGGCCAGGGATACCAGGGGACCGGTTCCGTCTTCAAAGGCCACATCTGTGCTGAGCAGATCGACCACATAAGGTCCCTGGAAATCTTCCGCATCAAGCTGAACCTGGGTGATGATACCGGCGTCAACGAGCTGCTCGCCAGTAACCAGATTCAGGAGAATCAACTCTTCCAGGTCAATATTATTGCTGATCAGGGCCTCATCGACCAGGTTCTGAACCGTGGCCAATTCTGACTCGACAAGATCGACGATAGAAACGTTGGGATTGAACAGCTCTGCGCCAATCAGCTGCTCCTCGGTAACTGTGACGTCACCGCTGGCAAGGAGCGCTGCTTTGTCCACGCCACCTTCGACCAGATCAAGCAGCGTCACCAGACCGGACTCGAGCAATTCGTCGATCTCTACCGACGAACTAACCACGCCTGCGGTCTGCAAATCGGTGAGCGTTACCGTAAGCGAACCGGCATCGAGCAAGCCGGCCAATGCCACTCTGCCGCTGCGGTCATCCAAAGTAGCAGTCTTTAACTCATCGATGGGAACCAGACCGGAATCAAGAAGCTGAACCAGGTCGACGTGGGTACCGAATAAGCCGTTATCTACCAGATCGTCTTCAATCACCAGCCCGGAGGCAATAAGATCACTACTTTCAAGCGTACTCAGGCCGTCGACCTCTTCTGCTGTCACCAGTCCCAGCGCAATCATCAGATCAAGGCCGGAAACCTCAGAGAACGGCAACGCGCCGCTGTCATTGAGAGCCTGAAGGTCGATCGTCTGTGAAGCTGGCAGAATATCGGTGGCGGCGATGAGGCCGGCGTCCATCAGCTCGGAAAGGTCGGCCAGATCTTCATCGAGAATGCTGTCTTTATCGACCTGCTCCCCGGCGCCAAGATGAGCCGGGGTGACCACTTCTGCTTTCACCAGCGCGGCCAGAGTAGCGAGAGGGCTGCCGTCGGCATCAAGCAGGGTATCGCCGCTATCGGCAGTTAGGGTAACGACCTCTTCATCCTCAGGTCCGGTGACCAGCCCGTAATGCTCGATCAAAGCTTCATCATAGATATCGGAACGATTGATCCGCTGGAAGGTCCGGCCGGTAACCGAATCGGCATAGTGGCTCTGGATGACAATACCGGCATCGGTCAGTTGTTCCAGCGATACCAGCCCGGAATTGAGAAGATCGTGCAGGGAAACCCAATCCTCCTCATCAATCTCTTCAATAAGGTTAAATGCGTTAAGATCGGCTTCGGTCACCACGGCGGTAACTGCGGCCAAAGCCAGCTCGACATCTTCAAAACTGTCTCTATCAATAATCCCTTCCTCCGCCAGGTCGGTAAGCTCGGCGGGCGTATCGCTGTTGCGGATGAGCAGATCATTCACATCCAACTCGCCCAGCTCGACCAGGTCCCCGATATAGACGATCTCGATAAGGTCGTACAGGAAGACCTGGTGGGCGCTGATATAGTTGTTGAGATCGCCCTGCTCAAACAGGGGCGAATATTCCAGGTCACGGATATCCAGCTCGATGTCGGCGATGTTACTCAGGTCACCGTCGTCGATATAGCCTTCCTCAATCAGATCCACCAGGGTGATCTCGTCATAATCAAGGGCGATAAGGCTGTACAGGGGAACGGTGACGGCGTAGGTATCGTCGATATCCACCGAAAACTCGGTTTCCAGAGCAGTAACATCGAGGTCGACATTATCGAAGTCATGGACATCGACAAAATCGGCGGCGACGTAGCGCTCAAGAGTGACGTCATATAGTATAGAGGTGAGCAGGGTGTCAAGCCCCACTGTACCCACGTGCACTATATCGTCGAGCTCGCCGTCCTCGAATAACGGCACTACCTCCATGTCATCGTTTAAGACCGTGATCGCCTCGAGGTCAGTCTGTTCAAAGACCTTGTTGATGAAAGCGTCGCCACGCAACAGTCCGTGTAAAACCATTTCTTCAAACGGGCTATAGGTATCAAGCAGCAGTTCCTCAATCGGGATCGTATCCGAATCAACAGGATCGGGATTTTCCTCGTCATCTTCACTCAAGTAAGTGGGAAACTGGGCGATAATATACTGCTCACTGACCACGTCCGATTCCAGGAGTATGTCCCGGTCGACGGTGGCATTAGACGCCAGCTGGGCATCAGTGACCAGCCCGGCATCGACGAGCTGGCGCAGGGTGACCACGCTGGTCGCCCAGAAATCGGTTGTATCGGCTAATCCGGCCTGGACCAGAGCGTCTTCGGTAACCAGGGCAGTATCGATGAGGGCTTCAATATCGATATCCGAGCTGCCGGCTAATCCGGCATCGGCAAGAGCGTTCTCACCGACGACATCGGCTGCCAGGATATCGGTGAGCAGCAGCTCGCTTGGCGTCAGGTGACCGTCAGTAACGATGCCGGCTTCGGCCAGGTCAGCGATGCCTGCAAGGTCCAGAGCAACGATCTCTTCGAGGTAGACAAAATCAGGCGAGCTATCCTGGACCAGGTTGTTGTTATCCAGCTTATTCGGCGGCACCAGACCGCTGGCGAGCATGTCGTTCTCGCTGACGGTGATACCAACAAAATCAAAGTCGGCCGCTACAAGCAGGCCGCTATCCACCAGGTCAGCCAGGCCAACATAGGTAAGGCCGGTCAAATCGCTCACGGCAACGACGTCCTTGCCCTGGGGATTCTGAGTTATATACGTATCCAGGATCGCCATCTCAAGAACGTCCGATTCCATGAGGTCTTCAACGTCCACCGCGCCCTGCACGAACACGTCGTCAAGATCAACAGGAGAAAGATCGGCTTCCAGATCACTTTCGCTGATCAGGCCGTAAACGAGCAGGTCAGCGACGCTGACATCGGTCTGGCTGACGAGATCGGCGATCTCGATACCGTCGCCGTGCAGAACATATCCATGATCGTCCAGGTCTTCGATAATACTCTGGGAAAACCCGAAAGCGTCGAGATCGGCTACGGGCAGATCAGCCAGGTCTTCCCGGGCCAGTTCGCCGAGATCCACGATGTCGCCGATAGTGAGATAACCCATTTCGATGACTTCAGGCAGGCTGTTACGCTCGAGCAGGCTGGAATCGATGACCTTGGCATCGGTGAGCACGTCGGCATCGACCTCACCCAGAGGCCGTACGTCGTTATGATCGATAATGCCGAAATAGATTAGGTGATGGAGTTTTATCGGTATATTGACATCGGCAAGGAGGGCGTCGAGATCGATGATCGAACCCGGACCGATCAGCCCGCCATGGTTGGTGATATCGGAAAACAGCGATGCCGCCTGGCTGGCCACGTCGCTGGAAAGCAGCTCGTCGATAGCCATCTGGGCCGGCCCGATCAGGCCTTCCCGGGCCAGATCCCCCAGTTCCAGATCGGGCAGGCCAGACTCAAGAAGAGCCGGAATATTCAGCTCGTCCAGACCCAGATCGGCAAGGTCGATAAGAGCGTTACTGACCAGGTCGCTTAACGATACCAGCCCGGTCTGAACCAAGGCCTCGAGATCGTCGAGGTAACCGTGAGCCAGGTCGTTGGCATCGACCAGCGCCCCGGTGATCAAGGCCTCTATATCGGAGATTCCCGATTGTAAAATGCCGGAAAGCTGCATGGCGAAATCGAAGACGAGATTGGACCAGTTAACATCGCCGTTATCGATAAGTTCTTCCAGGGTCACGACCCCGGAATTGACCAGATCATGCAGGGAGACATCGTCGGCGCCGGCTATCAGGTCATGGTAGTCAAGCTCAAAGGCGCTGGCCAGGCCGTCGGCGATCAAAGTAGCTGCCGAAAGGGTCAGATCGACGAAATCGTCAAGAGTGGCAAGGTCAGCATCGACCACCTCAGCAAGGGTAGCGATGCCCTGGGTAAAGAAAGCGGTGGTATCGACCAGGGTCGAAGAAACAAAATCGGCGGCCTCGATCAACCCTTCGCTGAGCAGGCCGCTCAAGGTCGCCGCGGTATCGCTGACCAAATTGGAGATATCGACCAGGGTCGTGGAGAGAAAATCGGAAGCCGTGGCCAGACCCGCATCCACCAGGTCCTGCAGCGAGCCAAGCCCGGTAGTAATAAAATCGTTTATACCCAAAGAATCAAGGCTGATATCGCCCAGGTCCAGAAGACCGGTGTCAAACAGCTCCTCGAGCAGGTTTTCCGCGGTGTCGATGCCGCTGGTCAGCAATCCGTCCAGATCGATGAGGTCCTCCACGCTGGCCTGACCGGTGAGATCGACGGCCAGATCAGCGACATTGGTAGCGGCAAGATTGATATCACGGATAAACCCGAGATTAGGCGCCAGCGAGCCGATGGTTACGATGCCGGCCTCGGCCAGCTCGCCGAGGGTGACCAGACCTTCGTCAATCAGATCGTCGAGATCGACCATGTTCCCCAACCCGATGAGATCAAGGGCGGCCAACGCGGCCGGGCCGATTATGCCAGCTTCGGCAATAGTTATGGCATTGGGAGACTCCCAGTCGTCTACCGAACTGACACCAAGCACTCCTGCTGCCGCCAGGTCGGCAATATCGGCGTATCCGTTATCGAGCAGGTTATCCGGATCGATATAGGGCCCAATCTGGATAAGCCCCTCGTCCTCGAGCAATTGCAGGTCCACCAGGCCCAGGCTATCAAGATCACGCAGGCTCAAGGCGCCGAGATCTATCTCGAACTCGAACGGCACCGTAAGCGTATTGGTGGTGGTATTGTATGTGATCGCCTGGCCGTCGGGGATCAGCCCGGACGCGCTGACCACGGCCACGAAATCCTGCAAGGTCTCCATGGTGTTGAAATCGAGCTTTTTCAGGACTGCCAGGTCAAAGGCCGCGCCCAGATCCAGAACGTCGGCAAAGGAAGCATCCAGAAAGGGTATTTCCAGGTTAAAGTTCTGCGATACCGCCAGCCGGGGCAGAAAATCATCGCGCAAGCCCTCCAGATTCTCCTTTATATCGGAAAGGGTCAGCTCGGCAAAGGGGGTAAATGGCCCGAGGTTAGCAGAGGTAGCGTTGACCGCCGTAGTCCCCCGGCCGCCGTCAGCGGTTAAGAAAAGGTCTCCCGCGATACCGATCGTGGCAAGCGGCCCCTGATTTATGTCCACGCCGGCAAGCGTAGCATAGACCGGCAGTGTGACATCAACATAGCTGACCGGATCGGCAACCGGATCACGGGTAACGATGTACTCATCCCCGGGTGTATCATAAAGCAGATCAAGATGAACGCCCAGAACAAGAGTGCCCTGGGTATGCTGGGGATGGCCGGCTGCGGCTTCAAGGTCACCGATTATAAAGGGAATAATCAGATCAGTGGAATTTAGGCTCGCATCGAGTTCAAGCTGAGTTACCTCGAACTCGCATTCACCGGTTCCATCAGGCCAGCGTAAACCCAAAGTGAAACCAAAGGCAGCGTCAATAGTCACCTCAACCTCGGCAAAGGCCGGGCCGATACCTTCAACGGTCTCACTCAAACCTACGGGAATTGCTTTGTCGTAGCTGGCTACACCCGAAAACTCCACGGTAATCCCGTCAATCCAGTCATACTCGCCGGTATAAGTTTTGCTGGTAAAATCGATATCGTGGGCTTGCCCGCCTAAAAGGTCATCAAGCCAGCTGCCCCGCAGATAGTTAAGGAATTCATCGATCTCGAATCTGAGGTCAGAACCCAGCTCCTGCATCGGGGTGACATAATCATCAAGGGCTGGGCCGATATCGAGGTAATCAGTAAGGTTAAACAATTCATCAAGAGAAACATTGGTTCCCGGTAAAGTCTGACCGGTGATATCGGGATTGGCAAGCAGTAAATCACTCAGCAAGGTGTCGGCATGGTCAGCCAGGCCTTCGATTGCCGCTTCCATACGGTTAGTGGCTGATGTGGTGATATGGAGGTCCTGCTCAGTGGGTATTTCGGCAACGACCAGTTGTAAACGGTCGGATTGTTCCACGACCTCAAAATAAAGGCCGCTGTCGCCAAAATCAAACGGGCCGGTTACCTGAGAAAATGAACCGGAAATCGTGCCAAAAGTAAGGAAATCAAAGGTATCATCTAAGACAGGAATAAAATCGTTTATAAGGCTAACCGAAAGGGTTCCGTCAAGGGTTGCTTCTTCCGTAACATTAATCTGGTCAAACCCATTATCTGTAGGTGTGCCAGGACCAGGACTGTACCCACCGATCTCGATCTCTAAGGTGGCGTCGGAGGCTTGGGTGTAATTTGTAACGTTCAGGATTTCCGGTGAATTCCCGTAATTGAAAAAGCCGGAATTGTTAATCTCTCCAAAATGATTTAGATAAACAAAAGGTTCAAGGCCTGAAAATGCAACAGTGGTTGTCTGCCCTGCTTCATCGGTAACTGTTATGATACCAGCGTCAGTGCCACTGTCCACATAGTCAACTGACAACTCCGGACAACCAAACATTACAAGTTTGTCATATCCACCCTCACCACCAACATACTGAATACCACCAGGAACTGAGAATGGCGTGCTAAGGTCGATGGTCAGGGTATCGTTCGATTCGTCTCCACCAACGACAAGCACATTGTCGATACCTTCAAGAGCAAAACCGGCTAAAACAATACCTCTGCTGTTATCGAATATCTCGATAACAGATGAGTCTTGCATTTGAACTCTTATGGTGAGATCGAATTGTGTTCCAGCATCGACTTGCACCAGTTGGTTACTGCTGGAACTATCATTCTGTGAAGTTGGCATCTCATTATTGTTAGGTGGACCATGGGGAACTCGAAGTGTCTCGGTCAACTGCTCAACGATGCTCTGCAATTCGCAGTTGTCAGTGCCTTCTAATTCGTCGTTGACATCTGTCCATATAATCTCCCCAGCATTTATTTCTTTGTAATCAGCAGTCACAAGAAGCGCTATGCTCTGCTCTAAATCGTATTGTGCCTGGGATTTTTCCCCACTGTCACTGTCTTCTGTATTATCATCATCATCTACGAATAAAGTAATGATCGGACGGCAAGGGTCAATATTAGGCTGATCGGGAGGAGCCAGCTCCTGGTTGATTTGCTCCTCAACCTGTATATGCAGTAACTCTGCTTCCTGAATAAATGTTGACGGATTGCTAAGAATGTGATCTTGATCTGGATCAGGTGCAATATAAAGTAAATGGTCACCCGAAAGCAAGATTCGCGGCTCAAGTTGCTCAAAGTGAATCAGAGGCTTAATTTCTCGTGTCACCCGCATTCCTCAATCTTCAAATGCACGAAAATTACATAAGCACAAATAAAACGGCTAAAGCACTACCCACAAACTCCTCTGTTACTGCCAATCAATGGTGCCGTGCGTATTGTTTTTGTTTTGAAGAAAAGACATGGTTTTTAATGCATGGTGTTTAGCCTGTCAAATCAATTTTCTAATTCTGCAAAATAGTGTATATTCTTTCTCAGACAAACACGCTTCACCAAATCCACAAATACAGAGCCAAATCCTTATAATTTATTGTTATTAAGGAAAATAAAATAGCAAAATATTCCTATTAATCCCTTATTATTTTACTATTGTTGAAAAAGTCAAACAGATTTTTAAATATTTAGAAAAAATTTATTGTCACTCTATATGTCAATATCCACCTTAAACTTGGTCGCTATTATTTTTTTCTCTTTTATGAGACGATTAGTGTTTGGTACGCAGTATTTCCGCAGGCAAGAGAGATATTTTGGCCGAATCAGCTGTTCCCTTTGTCCCGCATTACTTCGATATGGAACGACTCTTGTCGAATCGACGGGCTGTGGATTCCATGTTTTTTACGTGAGGCGAGCGGGGAGAACTGCAACTCACTAAGGTTCCACATATCTCTAAGGAAGGATAAAACAGATGCCAAAACATCCTCGATAGGCTGGGATTATCTTAAGAACTCTATGAAATCACGCCCACACCAGCTTCAGCAACCATATGGTCGTTTTCCACAGTGCTGCCGGAAACACCAATAGCCCCGATAATCTCATTCTTACTGTTCTTTAGCGGCACTCCACCCGGGAAGGTAATCAGCCCACCATTTGAGTGCTCAATGTTGTAAAGCGACCCTGTGCCCCCGAAAAACTTCATCCAATGGGAATACGAGATTCAGAACTGATGAAATCTATGAAGCGTTGATCGAACTCGTAGAGGTGAGTGGATTGGCCAAAGCCATTTGCACAACAGGCTGGGGAATCGGCAGGCAATCTGACTGTCAGAAAACTTATACCTCCTGACCTATGCAGCTACGCGGATATACCTGTGATGCAAACCTCCAAGAACGGGAATAGAAATAAGTTTGCTTGGGCCAGAAATTTGTGGTTGTTTCGTTTGTAAGACAGGCGTGTTAGCATACAGGCCTGGTGTGGTCGCGCCGCGTGATAGTACTCTTCGATGAATTCCTGAAGCAGCCGCTCAAGATGTCCCTGACCAAGCACTATCACATGATTGAGCATCTCTCGCCGTAGCGTTCCGATGAATCTCTCTACGAATGGATTTCGATTGCCAGCAGTTTGGCAGCCAGTACCGCCCTGGAACAAAGGACAGCCCGCAGGAAAGTCAGACCATATCGAAACGCCTCGCAAGCACAAACAAGAAGGTTACAGAGGTTTGTCAGAAGGTTCTTTGTGGCATTCATACCGCCAAGATAATACAATTAGTTGCACGAAGCAAGTTT
>Ga0209427_10007468_pt1 | contig 12377 bp, 13 predicted proteins | sample DeeMarSWOR136_30_FD_187465 | JGI IMG/M metagenome (GOLD analysis project Ga0209427, IMG submission 187465) | Marine sediment microbial communities from White Oak River estuary, North Carolina - WOR-1-36_30 (SPAdes) (version 2) | ecosystem: Environmental > Aquatic > Marine > Intertidal zone >... | reverse complement strand
GATTCGGTGGGCTCTTCTCAAGGAAAGCATTGAAAAGAAAACTTTACAGGTACATGGCTTCCCAAGGCATCGTAAATCAGGTTAAAACATTATTCTGAGTAGCGGTCAACTATGTTTCCCAAACATTTCCGCAGCTTTGACATGACCTTTCTAATCCTCATATCATTCCTCGGCTTACTTCTCCTCGCAGTTCTGACAGCCTTTCCCCCAATAGTAACTGGAAACATTCCTTGGCGAAAACCATTAATCGGCTCAATCTTCAGCATATTTTGTGTCCTAGGAATTCTGGCAGTTTTCTCGCCCAATCAATGCCTGAGAATCTTCAACATCGGGAAGAAAAAGAAAACCGTTGGCTCAGATTCAGCCAAGTTTGTTTCTCACGGAACATCAAATGTTCTGCAAGGACATCACCCCACCTGTGGCAAATTCACTGCCCACATTTTTCGGCTAAAAAGCAAAACATTTTGTGCAGCATGTGTAGGTCTGCTACTCGGGGGACTGTTAGCTTTGGCTGGAGCGTTTATCTACTTCTTTGGTGATTGGCGGGTTGCTGAGCACAGTTCTCTAATGGTTTTGCTGGGCATTGTGGGGGTAAGTTTTGGGTTGTTCCAGTTCAAATTTAAGAATTTTATCCGCTTATCCGTAAATACCATTTTTGTCCTTGGAACCCTTTCAATCTTGATCGGAATCGACGCGTTAGTTCACAGTTTAATTTTCGATCTCTTCGTGGTTAGTTTGATTATTTTTTGGCTTTTCACTAGAATACTGCTCTCCCAGTGGGACCATGAAAGAATCTGTTCTGATTGTGAGATTGAAAACTGTAGAATTAGAGGATAGAAAAAAGAGGGGGTTAGCGCCTACGACCCATAGAGTATAATGCTCCAGCAACCATCAATGTTCCAAAAATGACTATTATGAAAGCCCATAGGTAATTTCCAAAGTCTATTTCGAGAACAGAAGAGACGCCCCACAAGATAATTACGAGTCCAATAACTAAACCTGCAATCGCTCCGCCGTTGGGTAACCCAAAACACTCATTCTCTTTTCGTCGCCGTTCACGTCTAACAGTTTGGTAGCTGCCCAAAGGTTCTTTGCAGTTAACACAGACCACCGCATCTTCTTCGTTTTTAGTGCCACATTTTGTACAGTAAACCATTTTATTCACCGATTTGTTTTGTGAGCCTCCCAACAGGAAGGCTTTCACACTCCAGAAACCTATTTTGGCATGTTGAGTATAAAAGCTATTTCATCGAAACACCTGTTCAACTGCACCATTAGAATTAACTTTTGAAGTAGCAACCAGAAGAAGAAACAGGTTTTAAGGCAAGCAACAAGTGAAATTTCTTAATGTGTATCGTAGTTTTTTGGGCAAAAACATCTAGACAGGAAAATTGGTAAGGTTAATAGGGTTTGGTGATCAACTATTTTGTAGGTGAGGATATGCCTCCGGTCAAAGTTTTGGAAAACATTTTTTGGGTTGGAGCAGTAGACTGGAACATCAGACACTTTCACGGCTTCACATACTCAACTCATCGCGGAACCACATACAACGCCTACTTGATCATAGACAAGAAGATCGCCCTAGTCGACACCGTACAACATTCCTTCGCGGGAGAAATGATCGAAAGAATCAAAGAAATAATTGACCTCTCAAAGATAGACTATATCATAGCAAACCACGTTGAATCAGACCACTCCGGATCAATCTCCGAAATCCTGAAACATGCACCCAATGCAAAGATAATAGGCACAGCCAACTGCCAGAAAGGACTGGAGAAACACTACTTCGGCAACTGGGATTTCCAGGTAGTAAAAACTGGCGACACATTAAAGTTGGGCGAAAGAACCCTCAGTTTCCTCGAAGCTCCCATGCTTCATTGGCCAGACAGCATGTTCACATACATAGAGAAGGATGCTCTTCTCTTGCCCAACGACGCCTTCGGTCAGCACTTGGCAACCTCAAAACGGTTCGATGATGAGGTTGACCAGAATATACTGATGGAGGAGGCGGCGAAATATTACGCCAACATCTTGTGGCCTTTCAGTACGCTGGTAACCCGAAAGATTGAACAGGTGCAAAAGTTAGACTTGAAGATTGACATGATTGCACCCAGCCACGGAATCATATGGCGAGGCGACCCCATGAAGATTGTCAAGGCTTATTTGAAATGGGCTAGTGGAGAAGCGAAGAAGAAGGTTCTGATTGTCTATGACACAATGTGGGAGAGCACAGAGAAGATGGCTAAGGCCATACTGGAGGGCATCAGTAGCGAAGGCGTCGAAACAATACTGTTTAGGCTTCCGTTTTCTGATAACGGCGACATTATCGGAGAACTGCTTGAAACGAAGGGACTGCTTGTTGGCTCCGCAACCATAAACAATGGTGTTTTGCCGACTGTGGCTCCGTTTCTCAGAGAAATGGAGGGCTTGAGACCGCGGAACAAGCTTGCCGCTGCTTTTGGTTCGTATGGTTGGGGAGGAGGAGCAACTAATACCATAGAAAAATCTCTGAAAAGTGCAGGCATGGAACTGGTTGCCCCTGCAATGACGGTTAAGTGGGTTCCAGACAAAACTGAACTGCAGAAATGCTACGAGTATGGAAAAGAGTTCGCCAAGAAAATAAAAGCAACAGAATAGCTTCAAAAGGCTATTCCTTTTTTTCTGTTCTTTCTTTTTCCAGTTTCATCCACCAATTAGGAACCTTTACGTGTTCAGCCATGTCCCAGTGGTCGAAGGGCTTTATGTCCAATACTGGTGTGCCGTCGAAGGCGTCTAAGCCCTGAACAGTAACAATATTACCTTCTACGCCCAAGAGTTTAACCCGCGTAAGCCCGATTGGGTTCGGTCGGTGAGGTGTCCGAGTTGCGAAGATTCCCAGCAGCGGCATGTCTCTTCTTCCCCGCGGATGAACCTTCATGATTCCCCTGTCTTCGTCCGACATTTCATGCAGCCAAAAAAGAACAAACAGATGCGAAAACTCTTGGATTCCTTCCAGAGCCTCAGTCAACTCTTCACGAAACACTATCTGCGAAATTATGTTTTTGTCCCTAACCTCTTTGCCTACTGCTTTGGTTTTAACGAAACCTACAGGCTCTAAGCAAATCTTACTCGATGAAGACATCAAACAACACGTCCTTTCAGTCGTAAACCATTAACAAACTCTGAAACTGACAATATAAGCCCTTTTTTGGAGTAGTAAAAACTGAACATCTTGAAGAGCAAGGAATACAATAGCTTACAACCAACTCTTTTCGTGTGGGAGGGTTAAAATTTAACCCTTAATTTATTAATACGTTTTCTGTAGATTGTTAAAACTAAGGTCGCGGTTAGAAATAGTGGTAATATAATCCATAATGGAAACTCTGGTATAATTCCTGAAGGTGGAGATGGCATATTCACATCTGCTTCGTCGGAATATCCGCTGCTTTCATAATAACCCAAAAAGTCATCACTGTAAAGTGCAATGATGTTAACATGGTGTATCCATTTGTAACCCCACTTTCCAGGAACGACCAGTCGCACCTCTTCGCCTAGAGGCTCGCCGTTAAGCTCATAAGCTAAAATTACATCGTCGCGCATCGCTGTCTCTATAGTTAAGTCTGTAGAAAAATTGTCTGTGGCATGAAAGCCCACTTTCATAGCCTGCGGAGAAATTCCTGCTGTTTCCAATAAAAGCCGAAGCTTGACTCCAGTCCAATTACCTGACATAAGAACCCAATCAGGCCAGTCTACGCAGATGAGTTCGGCGTTCACGGTGCTTTGAGGTAAAGCGACTATTTCAGCCCAGCTTAGATTCAAAGGAGTATTCACAGAACCTGTTACAATTAGCTGCCAATCTGGATAAGCAGAGGATGTTCCTGCATCAGGAGAGTTTACAGAAGCGGCGGCAAGTTCTGGAGTCAAACTCAAGACGGTTGTAGCAAATAGTATGATTGTTAATGAATTTGCTGCGATTAGAAAAATCTTTTTCATATAAAAGTCTCGTCTTATAGATTACAAGATAAATATGACATACGGAATATATAACTGTATTTGCAGGTGTAGAACAGATTAGTAACATGGTAATATTTTGTGTCTGCATGTTTGGGGTTAAAATTTAACCCCCAGACTAACAGCTCCTTGTTACCACTATTCTACAAAAGGTCTTCTGTTTCAATATACAAGATTCTAGTTAAACCCAGTCAGGGAGTTCTATTGAATGCGGTTCTTCTCCCCCTTGCACCGACGAGATCTCAAAAGCAATCGATGATTGTGTCTCTGTAAATCGAGATCTGAGATAGATTTTTGTCCAATCGTATGGTGGTATCATTACATGCCATGTTACATACATCTCCCAATCCTCCGAATAGAACATGTAGTGCATGACAACTAGGATTCCCGGGTTTACAATAGTTCCAATCCACTCTGTTTCACTAGTAATGCCCAACTCGGGGTGATTGCTGGCTAGCCATGGAACAAACTTGTTCCGCATCTCTGCAGCTAATTCGCCCAAATCATCTTCCCAGTCAATTACCTCAATATCAAACGTTTCAGTTTGCTTGAACCCACTTCTATCCCCGTTAATGGTGATTGTTAATATCTTGTTTGTGCTCATCTGATCAGGGATTACAGTTACTTCAGCAATTTCTCCGGGCTTTATTGCCGGATTATTAACGGATACTGCAGCGCCAGAAGCAGTCGCTGAGATGTCTACAGCTTTCCCATATCCGTTTCCCTCTCCGGTGTCCTCGACAACCACAAGAAAAACAACTCTCTGCCCGGGTATAGACATAGGTATCTCTTTTTCGCCTTTCATGGGAATAAAAGGTCTGGAAAGCACCTCCATGGAAAAGGTGGCTGGATTGGTTTCAGGAACTGACTGGGAGTAATACCATATTCCGGTAACAGTCGCTATAGCGACAACCAAGATAATAGCGATAGACTGTACACGCGTAATAGCCTTCCTAGAAGCCATCCTGTGTAACCTCAAAGCTTTCTATGCAGTATACTCATAAGAATTTTGTTGCTTACAGGTCTTTTGGGTTTGGGGGCTAAAATTTAATTCCAAGTACACGAATTGATCGTTTTGTGTTTTTCTTGTTTTATCGTAGCTGGTTTGTTATGTATGGAGCTAGAAATGTTGCTAATAAAACAAGGCTCCAGATTCTTCCTTTAAAAATGTTGTAGTCTGCAAGAAGTTTTTCCCAAGAATTTTTAAAGGCATAATGTCCAGCAGCAAACTCAAACAGTATCGTCGAAACCAACCAAATGCTACCCATAACTAACGCCGACAAATCAGTTAACTGAAGACCACTTACCCGCAAAATCAGGTAGGTTACAACAAAAATAAGCGACACAAAGATAACTGTGCTAATTTGATGCGCAGCCAAATCTCCAACCACTGGCTTGTACACCTTATTTCTTACTGCTGCGTTGATTATCGCAATAACCACAAAAACAAGCCACATACCAAATGTTACAACAAAAAAATAGTTATCCAACGTAATCACCCACGTCAACTCTTATGTCAACACAATTATAAAAAAACAGGTTTAGTGTTTGCTTGCTTTGAGTATCCGCTCTTTTGCCAAATTCATCGCCGCGTCTCGGAGTCCAACATCTTTGCTTAGGGCAGTTTCTATAACCTTTACCGTGTTTTGCCTGATTTTCCGTTGAACAAGCTCCAGCATCCGTTTGGGGTTGTAGCCGCGGTATTCAGCGTAAGAAGAAATCACCCCTCCCGCGTTCGCCAGAATGTCAGGAACAACAAAAACGCCCCTATCAGCTAAAACCTTCTCGATTTCAGGGCGTACAGGAAGATTAGCTGCCTCAACCACCATCTTCGCTTTAACACGATCCACATTGTCCGCATTGATAACGTCGGGAAGGGCAGCTGGAATAAGAAGTTCTACAGGCAACTCAAAAAGCTCTTTGTTCACCAACACCTTGCCTAGACGATAATTGATAACTGAACCTGTTTCAGTCTTAACATCCAACAACTTTTCGTAATCTAATCCATCAGGGTTGTAGATGCAGCCTTTAGAGTCTGAGACTGCCACAACCTTCACGTCAATCTGAGTCAAGTACTCAACAACAAAGGAGCCAACGTTTCCGAAGCCCTCCACCGCAGCCGTTGCATTGTCAAGGTCCAAGGCTTCCACATAATTTGCCGCCGTGAATGCAGCCTGCACCACCCCCAAAGCTGTGGACCCATACTCGTGGGGGATACCACACTTTACACCCGGTTTAACGCATAGGTGAGCGGGTTTTCCTGTAGCAGACTTCATAGAACCATTCTCTTGGGCGAAAGCAGCCATCTCCTTCTCTCCGGTATTAATGTCCGGCGCAGCCACGTAGAGGCTTGGGCACACCCGCTTCAATGCTCTGGAAAAAGCTCTGATTACCTCCATCTTCCCTTCTTCAGACATCTGTTTCGGATCAGCTATTATGCCAGATTTGGCTCCTCCAAACGGAATTTTTGCTAGGGCACACTTCCACGTCATTGTCCTAGCTAACCGGAAGACCTCCTCAGTTGTCACAGTGGGCATCATTCTGATTCCACCCTTTCCCGGACCCAAAGTTGTGTTGTCGATAACCAGAACGCCTTTCATTCCCGTCTTGGGATCATAGACCTGCAGTATTTTCTCTGGACCCCACTCGTCAGCAAAAGCTTCTATCTTGACAGTCAATCCGTTTCCCCCAGAAGAGTTTATGACAAATGTAGTATCTGAACCCTTGTAAAAACTTTCTTCAACAACACACTGACAAAAAATTTGAATGACGATAACTGGTCAAGTTTTTGTTAGGTTTTACAGCAAAAAAGGCGGCAGTAAACATAAATTGGCGGTTCCTCGTTTGTTATTTTAGGGAACTTTTGAAATAGTAAATCAGGTTGTGAGGGATTAGATAGTTGGGTCACATATATCTTTACACTGGAACTGGGGGAGGAAAAACCGTGAACGCTCTAGGTTTAGCTCTGAGGTCTGTGGGTCACAAACACAAAGTAGTTATAATTCAATTTTTGAAGTGGTGGGAGAATACCGGAGAATACAAGATAAGAAAAAAACTTCAGCCATACTATGAAATTTATCTGTTCGGCAGAGACGGCTGGATCGGATTGGACAACCTAGGCGAAGAAGACCGGAGGCTCTCAAAAGAGGGCTTAGAATTTGCCAAAAAGGTTGTTGAAGAGAAGAAGCCTCATCTGCTGATTTTAGATGAGATAAATTTGGCTCTCCACTGTAACATGCTAGATATAAAAGAAGTGATGGAATTTCTGGACAGTATCCCAGATGAAACCGACGTTGTTTTAACTGGAAGATACGCGCCGAAAGAACTCATTGACCGATCCGACTTCGTCAACGAAGTGAAAGACATAAAACATCCTGAGGAAATGGTGACAACAGAGGGCATTCAGTACTAGTCTAGCCGCCGGTTTGAAGGAGAAGTATTGCCTTAGCTAGGTCTCCATCGCTCTCTTCCAATGCTCTTTTAGCGTCTTCCATGCTTTTTCCTGTCTGGTCCGCAACAAGCTGTGCATCTTCTTCAGGAACAGTTACCTTAGCCGCCTGCTTCTCTAGAGCTCTCTCATTTACCTCTCCGGTGACCTGAAAGATTTTTTGTCCCTGCATATCAAGGACAGCCACCTGAGCGTTTTCAACCACGATTTCTTTGTCGCTAGTTCTAAAAATGACTTCCTGAACGTCAGGCATCTCTCCCATGTTCATGCCCATACGCTGCATCATCCTCTTCGCGTTTCTTGGACTCATTCTTCTCCGCATTTCTGTTTCCTTCCCATCCTATACTCCATCAATCGTCTTCTTAACTTTTTTCCGCCAAGCCTCGGCGAACCCGCACAGCCATTCCCCTGCTGAACTCTTTCATTTCCTTTCCAGAGAGGAGAGCCCGCCCAACAGCCAAAACCTCATTCTTCGTGTTGATGACTATGACTTCATCTTGTGGTCTTATATCATCGTCAGCATCTATTACATGTTTGGCGAAGGCGCTTCTTCCCTTTGATACGAAGGGTTCAGCATCGTCATGAATTTTAACCCAATACCGCAGGGGCTTCACTTCACGTACCAGTCGCTTGGCGCCAGCAAGGGTTAAAACAAATAGTCCAGTTGTGGGTCGGAGAGTAGCCAGCAGTTCTTCCTTCAAGTGTATGTGACGTATTTTTCCCGTGTTTTTTGAGTACACGATTCTAACTTCGTCTGGGAAAAGTTTGTCACCTGCATCTCTTCCGAACTGATAATCAGCTATACTCCGTATCTTCTGGAGAGCATACATGTCCATTATTTCACCAAGTTTCACATTAACATCAGGCTAAAGCATTAAATCTTGTTCTCTGCGCAGGTAAACGTAGAGTTGAAAATAAGAAACTTTAAGTTTTATCCCTTCTCGTATAAAGAATCTAATTAGGCGGAGAACCAGATGGAAAAGCTTCACCACAACGGCGTCCTAGTTCCACCCCGATACGAAGGAAAAAGTCTCACAGTTAAAGTGAAGGGGAAAGAGATTAGGCTAACAACTGAGCAGGAAGAGATGGCAGTAGCATGGGCAAAAAAAGTGGGAACCCCCTACGTTGAGGACCCAGTCTTCGCCAAAAACTTCCACAAAGACTTCTCAAACAAACTTGGCATCGAAGTTAAACCCGGAGACGTTGACTACTCAGAAATAATTGCTCTCGTCGAAGAGGAACGAGAACGTAAAAAGAATCTTCCACGAGAAGAGAAGAAGCGGTTAGCTGCTGAAAGAAAGGCTGTCCGAGAGGAGAACAGGGAACGTTACGGTTATGCCTTTGTTGACGGTGAACGAATGGAGCTAGCCAACTACGTTGCAGAGCCCAGCTCCATCTTCATGGGGCGAGGAGAACATCCGATGCGTGGAAGCTGGAAAGAAGGGCCTTCTAAAGATGACATTATTTTGAATCTTTCGCCTGACGCACCGAGACCAGAGGGAAACTGGCAAGAGATTGACTGGGAGCCCGAAGCCATCTGGATTGCCCGTTGGCAGGATAAGCTCAGCGGCAAAATGAAGTATGTCTGGTTTTCTGATTCATGCAGTTTTAAACAGCAGAAAGAGATTGAAAAGTTTGATAAGGCAGCAGAGTTTCGCCAAAAGCTTCCCCAAGTAAAAAGGCACATCCTAAAAAATCTTGAATCTGACGACCTGAAACGAAGAAAAACTGCAACAGTCTGTTACCTTATTGATAAGCTGAAGATTCGTGTTGGCGACGAAAAAGACCCTGACGAGGCGGACACTGTTGGTGCTTCAACTCTTCGAAGGGAACACATCAAAATCAACGGTGACGGAACAGTATCCTTCAACTTCTTGGGAAAAGACAGCGTGCCACACATTTTCACAACCAAACTCCCTGACAAAGTCATCAGTAACCTAGAGGAATTTGCATCGAACTCGGAAGCTACCCTTTTCGGCGGAGTCCGCTCTAGCCATGTGAGCGAGTTTCTGGATGAGGTGATGACTGGGCTTTCTGCGAAGGTTTTCCGTACTCTTTACGCTTCTGATGCTGTGAAAACGAAGCTAGATAAGACCCCCGTTGAATCCGAAGACCCGGAATATGTCAAGAAGTATGTGGCTAAAATGGCGAATCTTGAAGCTGCAAAAGTTTGTAACCATAAGCGTACAATCCCAAAGAGATGGAAAGCGTCCTTAGAAAAGAAGAAGGACCGCCTTGAGATTATCAAGAAGCGAGCGAAGGATGCGCAAGCCAAGATTAAGCAGAGGATGAAAGATTGGACTCGGAAGCATGAGGAGAGGTTGACGAAGCAGGAGGAGAGGTTGAAGGCGGCTGTGGAGAAGCTGGAGGATACTATGCGGCAGCTGGAAGAGAAAGAGAAGCAGGGCAAGGATGTTTCTGTTTTGAAGAAGCGGGTTAAACGTCAACGGGAAGCGGTAACACGTCAGAAACAGCGCATTAGAGACATAAAAGCTAAACAGGTGGAGCGGATGGAGAAGCTGAAGCAAAGCTTGGAGAAGCGTAAGCAGCGGGATATATCCGCTGTAGAAAAGATGAAGCTGAATATAACGATTCAGGGAGAAACCAGAGACTACAATCTCTCAACTTCCCTGAAGAGCTACATTGACCCCAGAATCTACTACGAGTGGGGCAAACAAGTGGAGTATGACTGGAAACAATACTACCAGAAAGCCCTGCACAAAAAATTCAGCTGGGTAGACACTCAAGACGACAAAACAGAAAACTGCTAATGGCACTCTACCCCACAAACAATAGCCACTTTCCATTTATGCTTCATGTTTCTGGTTATTTTTGCTACATCTTGTTTTTCTGAAAAAAGAGAAAGAGCCATAAAACCCAAAACACTTTAGCCCTCTAGTATATGTGGGGTTTGAGAGGATGATGACTGAAACAATAACTACTCCTGAAATGCGCGCCTTAGAGACAAACGCTGAATATTATGGCATCTCATTGCTGCAGCTTATGGAAACTGCTGGAAGAAACGTCGCTGACGAGATTGCCGCACGATTTAATCCAAAGAAAACGAAGGTGGCGATTTTTTGTGGTTCAGGAGGAAATGGAGGCGACGGCTTTGTTGCGGCACGTTATCTTACATGTCTAGGTTTCAAGGTTGAAGTGATACTTGCAGCAAAAGCGTCAAACATTACAAGTGAATCGGCGCGAAGAAACTGGATTGCCCTGCAGCCCCTCAAAAACACTATCCACCTAAAAGAAGTCAAAGATTCCATGCTTATTCCAGACGTTAAGGCAGATGTTGCTGTAGATGCTCTGCTTGGAATAGGCATGAAGGGAAAACTGCGTCCACCAATCTTGCAGTTAGTGGAAAAAATCAATGCAATGGATGCATTCCGTGTAGCCGTGGATGTTCCCACCGGAATAAATTCTGATTCAGGCGAAGTTTTAGGCAACGCTGTAAAGGCGAACCTAACTATCACCTTTTACAAGGCGAAGCCAGGACTCGCCAAAGCCAAAGAATATGCTGGGGAAATTGTGGTAAAGAATATAGGTTTACCATCCGAGTTTGAACGGTTTACTGGTCCCGGAGACGTTTCGTTGGCTGTTAAGCCTCGTCATCCAGAAGCGCACAAGGGAACTTTCGGCAGGCTCCTCGTCATCGGAGGAAGCAACGTTTTTTCGGGTGCTCCAGTATTAGCTGCCATGGCTGCTCTTCGCACCGGAGTTGACATTGTTACCATAGCTGCTCCAGAAAAAACTGCAACTGCAATCTCTTGCATGTCCCCAGCGCTGATCACAATAAAACTGAAAGGAAAACACCTGAACTCCAGCAACCTGCCCGCCCTCAAGGAACATTTAGAGTCGGCGACTGCGGTTGTTTTGGGTCCGGGTTTGGGGCTGCACAGTGAAACCAAGGAGGCTACCAAAGAAATTATCGAACAGGTAGAGGAAACAGGGACGCCGTTGCTTTTGGATGCTGACGGGCTTAAAGCCTTCGCAGAGTTCAAACGGAAAGTTGAGTTGCCTCTGGTTTTGACTCCCCACGCCAGAGAATATGAGATTCTGACTGGAAACAAGCTGCCGAAGGAGTTGGAGGAAAGGGCGGAAATTGTTCAGAAGAGGGCGCAAAAACTTGGGGCAACAATACTGCTGAAGGGACCTGTTGATGTGATCTCTAACGGAAAGCAAATTAAATTTAATTTCACCGGAAATCCCGGAATGACCGTGGGAGGAACAGGGGACGTTCTCTCCGGGGTAGTTGGGGGTTTGCTGGCAATGGGAGCGGATTCGTTCAGGGCTGCGGTGGCAGGGGCGTTTATTAACGGCGCAGCAGGAGATTTTGTGGCTGCTGAAAAGGGGTATCACATGATTCCCACAGACCTTCTTGAATTTATTCCCAAGGTCATGGATGATCCCATATCCCATCTGGAGGTGCGGAGGAATCGATACTAGATCCGTTTCTATCACCGTTTATCATGCTAAGCAGTGTGACCCAAAGAAATGCAGTACATTGAAGCTTAAGCGTCACAATCTAGTGTGTGTGGTTCATCGAATTAGAGAGTTGCCTCAAGGAGCAGTAATCCTAAACCCTTTTACACCAAAAGCTTTCTCTCCCGCAGACCAGAAGAGACTAAAACAGAGGGGTTTAGCTGCATTGGACTGTAGCTGGGTACATGCAAAAGAAGTTTGTGCCATTTCTGCCCACTGGACTCCCCGTTGCTTACCATACTTGGTGGCGGCAAATCCTGTAAATTATGGAGTACCAACTAAACTTAGCACAGTGGAGGCGTTGTCTGCGGCTCTTTTCATTGCTGGTTTTCGTGAACAAGCCGAAACCCTATTGTCGAAATTTAAGTGGGGACCCCAGTTCATCGCGTTGAACGAAGAGCTTCTGGAAGGCTACGCTCAAGCAAAGGATAGCACTGAGGTTGTTAAGTTACAA
>Ga0209427_10007467_pt1 | contig 12377 bp, 13 predicted proteins | sample DeeMarSWOR136_30_FD_187465 | JGI IMG/M metagenome (GOLD analysis project Ga0209427, IMG submission 187465) | Marine sediment microbial communities from White Oak River estuary, North Carolina - WOR-1-36_30 (SPAdes) (version 2) | ecosystem: Environmental > Aquatic > Marine > Intertidal zone >... | reverse complement strand
CCGATACCATCCAATTTGCCTTTGAATCTATTAAACGAGGCCATGTCTTTATGAAAAAGTATAGCCCACTGGTGTTGGATTGTGACTACTCTGATTGGATTGCATCCCATGAGTTCTGCCATTTTGGTATTGGGGAAACTGATTTTCCTTTCGAAAAATCCGTTGAACAATCACAAGCCGTGATGCAAGCTATGATGGGTTTTGTGAAATGGGATCTAGAACACAGAACTGAAGACGGCATTGGGGTTGCCTTGGGAGGACCCTATCATGCTATGGCTGGACCAGTATACTATAACTATGACAAAATTTTAGCTGGGATCAAAAAGTGCCTTGACCCCCATAATGTTGCAAATCCACCACATATATTCCCGGTGGAATAAATGCCAAGGATTTAATTACTTCACGGCTTAAGTATTTGATAAAGATAGAATATAGGAGACAGCAGTCAGGAAAAAGTATTTTCATTCTGACTGCTGTCTTTTGTTATAATTCTTTGACATTTGTATAGTAAATTTGGTTAAATTGTTTTCAATGCGAAACCTTCTATGGCTAATATGAAAACAGCAAAAATCTTTGATTGGTTCACCCGGCTGTTGCCACTATGGGTGATTTTATGTGGAATTATTGCTTACTTTTTGCCAGTTATTTTTATTCCCTTCGAGTCCTACATGGAACTCGCCTTTGCCCTCACCATGCTTGGCATCGGCTTGGTTATTAATTATGATGCATTCATCCCTGTGCTTCGAAAACCACAGATGGTGATCTTCGGTATGCTTGCCCAATTTAGTATTATGCCTACATTAGGATTTCTCATCGCTAAACTCTTTCATTTCTCTCCCAACTATACACTGGCACTCGTTCTGGTTGGAAGTGTACCAGGTGCTATGGCTAGTAATGTCATCTGTTATCTGGCACGGGTGGATGTTGCTTTCTCCATTGCGTTAACCAGTACTGCAACATTTTGTGCTCCTGTGTTAACACCCGCACTCACCTATCTTTTTGCGCATGCGGTTGTTAGAGTTGAATTCTGGTCTATGTTCTTCAGCATCATCAAGATGGTTATTATGCCGCTTGCCGCTGGGCTTATCCTTAAGCGATTATTTCGCAATTGGGTAAGTAAATTTGAGATTATATTCCCCTCATTTTCTACTATATTTATTGCCTTTATCTGTGGATTGGTAGTTGCCTTAAATCAGGACACGCTCATTGAGACAGGGCTGATCCTTTTCTCTGCGGTTTTTCTGCATAATCTCTTTGGGTTGATTTTGGGTTACGGGGCAGGAAAACTCTATAGGTTTGATGAGAAGCAGTGTCGCACACTTTCCTTCCAGGTAGGGATGCAGAATGCAGGGCTGGGGGCGGTTTTGGCTTTGAAACACTTTTCTTCTGAAACGGCGCTGCCCAGTGTCTTGTTTGCCACTTGGTGCGTCATAACAGCCTCTATCTTGGCAGAGGTCTGGTCACGATCTTAAAAAATGATTAACCACAGAAGACACAGAGGAAAATTCATTTTTAAAAACTCTGTGCACTCTATGATTTCTATAATTCAAAAAGAAATCCACTATAAAAGACAGAAAGAGATAGGGCCAAGATATAAAGTTAAAGAGGTAGGGAGACATAGGATAGATTGTTTAGTAGAAAATCAAGTTATTTAAAAGTTAAAGGCTGTGGAGGCAATAAACAAAATATATGAAACTCAGTTATTAACATGCATGACATAAAACGACAAATAATTTAGGAGAGCACAGAGAAGAGGAAAAATAAAAGCATCTAATTTATTGATATTTAAACTATTCTCTGAGCTCTCTGTGGTTTAGTTTGACAATACCAAGCAATAATGTGGAAACCCTATTATGGGGAAAAATTTTCAAAAATTATTTCTTCAAAGAATGGTTGACAAAAAGAAACAGTGTCTACCCTGGCAAGGCCATAGGATAGAAACAGGTTCTAATACCAGTGAATTGAACAAGATGAAATCTAACCTTGACGGACTGTTCGACCACGTTCTCTCTGAACTTGATCCCTACCGAAGAGTGCTAAAATCAATTTCATTTGATGGTAAAAATGTGTGCTGCGGTGGTCGTGAGATACCTTTGGATAACAGAAGTAGCGTAATCGTGGTTGGCGCGGGTAAGGCCAGTCACCAAATGGCTAAGGCACTGTATGAAATTTTTGGAGATCGTGCATATGGACTGGTGACTTCCCACAAGGACCTTGGTAATCTTCCCAACATGGGTAATATCGCATTCCAACCGTCAGGTCATCCCAATCCTGATGAGGGTAGTGTAAAGGGGGCACAAGAGATTATAAGATTGCTAGAGGAAGCTGAGGCTCACGATATTGTCTTCTCACTGATCTCTGGTGGTGGGTCAGCCATGATGGAACTACCGGTTATAGGTATTACCCTTGAAGATTACACTATGGTAAATGAGCTGCTTAATAGAGCAGGCTTTGATATAGAGGAATGGAATGCAGTGCGGAAACACCTCTCACAGGTAAAAGGAGGAAGACTGGCAAAGAGAGCAGGGCGTGCAGCCCAAGTCTTCAACCTTATGGTCTCTGATGTCAAAGGTGATCGACTTGATGTTATCGCCTCTGGTCCCTTCGTGGCTGATTCCTCAACATTTGAGGATGCTTATAAGGTTCTTGTTAAGTTAAAACAGAAGGCTGATGCATTGGGCACGGATATTCCCTCATCAGTGGTAAGCTATATAAAGAATAACCGAGGGGTTTCTGATAGGGAAACACTTAAGAAAGCTCCTCACAATGTAGTTAATCTGGTCATTTCCAGCAACAACACAGCGATCGACCTTTCAGCAGAGCAGTTAACATCTATGGGTATTCATGCTCCAGAAAGCTACCGCATGCGTAACCTCTCCGGTGACATCGAGGATGTAACAATTGATATCTATACTCATCTAGCAGAAGCAGTTAAAGTCAATCCCAGGAAACCAGCAGCACTAATCGCTGGTGGTGAGGCAACAGTTGACGTAACCCGCTATCTCGGTTATAAAGATGGCCAGTCCTATGGAGGGCGAATGCAGATGATGGCTGCTTTGATGCTGTATCTGATTGAAGACCTGCCAGTAGTTGGTCTCTTTGCTGCCACAGACTGTCGAGATGGTAAGGCTCCAGGCGAAATGTCAGAGAGTGCAGGAGCACTTATTGATGGAACCACTTTGAGGAAAAGTCGAACATTGGGTATTGATACTGAACGATATATTAATGCCTGCAATACCTATGAAATGCACGAGAAGCTCTCAACCCAGCTATATAAGGAAAGGTTCATTACCAATGTGATGGACTTGGTAGTAATGGTGTATCTGCCCATGAACTAAAAATAACAACACTTTTCTCTTGAATGTTCGCTCCTGACTTCTTTTGGAATTCCAAGTTGTTGTAGAAACTACAAAAGGTTTATGAAAAATGCTATCGAAGTTTAAGCAACGCATCAATTTTTATTTCGAAGATTTGACTACACCCATGGGGAAAACCTTTGACCTGGTGGTTATTTCACTCATTTTCCTGGTCTGTGCCGCATTTGTGGTTGAGACCTATGATATCCCAGAGAAGGTAAGGAAGGTAGTAAATCTACTGGAAGTGACTATCATTGTTATCTTTATAATAGAGTATCTTCTTCGTTTTTGGGTTGCAAAGAAAAAGCTTAAACACCTTTTCCATATCTATTCACTGATTGACTTGGCTGCCATCTTACCGATCTTTTTTGCACAACAGCATTTTCAAGTAATAAGAGTATTCAGAACATTACGTATTATGCGTCTGATACGTTTCTTGGAAAATCAACATTTTTTCTTTGGTAGTATCAAATCGGTTCATCTCATTATTTTTCGTATTATCTACATTATGATTGCAATAGTTTTTGTTTCTGCCGGACTCATTTTCTATGCTGAGCACGAAATCAATCCAGAAAAGTTCAGAACCTTATTTGATGCTGTCTATTTCTCAGTAGTAACCCTAACAACTGTTGGCTTTGGCGATATCACCCCTGTGTCAGACTATGGACGAACTATCACCGTTTTAATCATCATCAGTGGAATAGTATTTATTCCCTGGCAGGTGAGAAACCTCATTGCCCATTTTATAGTTTCCGTTAATAAAGTTTTCCTGGCATGTAGGGAATGCGGTTTAGAACATCATGAGAGAGATGCGATATACTGTAAGCGCTGTGGAAGCAGAATCTATCATAACAAAGAAACCCTATAGTGATATGGAAGAGAAATTAAGAGAACTGTTATTACATAGGAAGAGGAGGGTTATTAACGATGAACATTTAAGATCTGCTGCTGTTTTGATTCCCCTCTTCGTAAAAGATGGAGAGTACCATATACTCTTTATCAAAAGAAGTCAGGAGGTAGAATACCACAAGGGAGAAATATCGTTCCCCGGTGGATTATGTGAGAAAGGCGATGCAGGACTAGAAAAAACAGCTCTACGTGAAGCCTTTGAAGAAATTGGAATCCACCCCAAGGATGTAGAGCTCCTGGGCATGCTGGATGATATGAAGACGATCTCAACTCACTATAGGGTTACACCTGTTGTTGGTGTCATTCCCTATCCCTACCCATTTACCATACAAGGGGTTGAGGTAGACGATATTATCGAGATTCCACTCAATCATTTACTTGATGAAGGGAGTAGAGGCGAAGAATCAATAACAAGAGACGAGATGACATACACAGGGCAGGTATATCACTATAAGCACTATCTTATCTGGGGGGCTACTGCCAGGATTCTCAAGAATCTTTTCAACGTATGGATAGGTCTAAAAGACTCGCTTCATACTCATAGTTGTCAGTCGTAACTTCAATCCGGTTGAGATCATTTACTCCTAGATTTTGTGCTGCTGCCAATTCGATATAGCTTATCTGACGTGGATCCCTTCCCAACAACCTGGTGCACACCACATCTGTTGCTACAGGATCATATCCAGCAACCATGAGATCCATCTTTTCAGGTGGATATCCCACCCACACCCCATACTTGAACCCACCACGTTTAACCGCGTGGATCCCGTCAACCAGGCAGAGTTTGGGACGTATAATTTTAGTAATATCAACGATATTTTTATCTAATCCCGCATGGAGTAAGGCCTTTTCTTGTTCATAGACTGCACCATACATATTTTTCATGCTGAAGGTTACCCCCGTCCAGGGATGTGTTTTGAGGGCAGCCACGCTGATGATGGCACACTCCATAAGTAAGCGAGAGACCCGCACGGTTTTTAGTGAGAGAGATTGAGGAATCTCCATCTCCAGAGAAGGTCCCGTGCTGAGATTAACCACCTGAGCCCCATATCGTTTGGCCAGGTCATGGATATTAAGGGAAGAAAAAACCTGATCTGCCCAGTTAAAACTTCCATCTGCTTCCCCTATGAATACCTTCTTTTTGAATGGTGATAAGAGCTCAAGCAGCGATTCCAGAACAGTAACGCTGGTGTGTGAGCCCCTCTCACCGGGAACACCACCACATAAATTAGGCTTGATCAAAATGGAGGGGCAATCAGACGCGACCTTTTCAAGTCCCCCGATAAGTTTCAGTGCGTTTTCAACTGCCCTTGCTACCTCTCTGGATTTAACAATAACTACTTCTGTTTTCTTATTATCTCCTGCCCTCATAGTTTACCTGCCCTCTCTATTATTTTAAAGTTTTGCATATTCAGCTCATCAAGGTCAAGCAATTAATGCCCTACAGCTTTTGTAACTACTCAGTTTTACTATATTTCACCGCTTCATCTTTATTCATCTCTGCGGTGAATAGTTTCTAACTTTTTAAAGTGGCTATCGCATACTTATAAGCTGTTTCAAAGGCATCTTTGCCCACGTCCAATCGGTTGGGGGTTACCTGAGGCAGTGAAGTTTTAAGCTCTATTACCTTTAGCCCTCGTTGTTGAGCAAGTTTCACTTGGGTAAGGTAGTGTTCATTCCGCGCTATGTCCATGGATAGAGTATAGGCCTTTTGTGGTGAAAAGCGTTTTGATAAAAAGGAATTGTTTTCATCTTTAAGATTACGGGAGGCAATATAGTGGACTATAATCACTTCGGGATTTACGTGCCTTGCTAACTCTTCAACCGGTGCCTTATCAACAAGACCCCCATCTAAAAAGAGGTCTTCCCTTACGTTCTTGATCCTAAATATCCAGGGGATAGTTCCTGATGCCTGTACCGCATCTGCTATACTGCCTGAGGTAAATACCTCTTTTCTTTTCCTGGTAAGATTGCTCGCGACAATCACACAAGGAGTGGTTAATTCTTCAAAGCTCTTAACGGGCAGTGTACTTGTGAGTAAGTGTTTAAACCTCTCTCCCTCAAGATACCCTAACCACCTCTTAAAAAGTTTTAACGCAGCAAAGGCAGTTTTATACCAAGGTTCAGGATCCCAGAAGTCCTCCTTTTTTAAATCAAACAAAAGATCACAAATAGCCTGGGCACCCATACCCGCGGCTGCACAAGCTGCCACAATTGCCCCTGAACTGGTGCCGGCATAGCCTATGGGCTTAATTCCCAGTTCTTCTATAGCCTTTAAACACCCCGCATGTGCGAAGAATCCAAAAAACCCTGAGGAAAAAACCAGTCCTACTTTCTTTTCTTTAATATCATCTATGTTCATTTTTAATAGAAGGGGACGTTGTTGATTAAGTTGAATTACCTAATCATTCTCCTTTGCAGAGTCTTGGTAATGGCCGAAGTAGAGACTCCTAATTGACGGGCTATTTCTGCCGAAGAAATCCCCAGCTCGTTTATCAATTGATATGATATATCAGCCCTGACTCGGGGAATAGCCCCCCGACGGCTGCCCATACGCAGTTCCTTTATATTAATCCCTTCCTTTTCACATATTTCTTCAATCATTCTTTGCATTTCCTGCCTTCGTTCCTTGGCGGTAAGCTGATATTTTAATCTTTTATCAGCCTCCTTAAAAACTTTTTCCACAAAGTCTCCCGCACCCAATATGCGCTCATCTGTGAGCACCTGCTGCTTGTGACTACGCAAACTCATTACCGCAGACCACCCTCCCAGAGATCGGATTAAACCACCACCTACTAAATCTGGACGCCTTCCCAGAGGAATACCTTCTTCCACATATTTATCATAAGCCCTTTTGGCTTCGTCTTCCTTCTTGCCAAACCATGATAAAACATAATCCCGATCTTGCCATTCATGTTTGATCCTGCCCATTAAAACAGCATGACCACACCAGGGATATCTATTGAGTTCAGATATATTTTTCACTAGCTTTGCCCTTAAAGGATTGAGGTGAATATAGCGGAGCAACTCACGAAAATAGGAATCCTCATCACAAACAATAGATTTATACCGGTTCTGAAAAACATGGCCGTAGCGGGAATGACGAAGATTATAGCTAATGGCGTATCCAGTAAGCAGACGACGCATGAATTTAGACAAGCCAAGAGGACCACTGCGCATAAGAATATGGGCATGGTTGGTCATTAATGACCAACCATAGATAGCTGTCTTGGTATCAGAAGCAATCTCTCCCATACGGGAGACAAAGTTTTCTCGATCTCTTTGATCATCAACAACACGCCTTTTTTCTATTCCTCTTATGATTACATGATGCAGGGTACCTGGGGCATCAAGCCTTGCCTGCCTAACCATAATACCTCCCTTTGTTTATAATATGATATTCTCTCTATCATAGTTAATCAACCTAGTCAACAACGTCCCTTAAATATGTTCTACGGAATGTGTATTTATAGATATTAAAGGCAAATTAAATTCATTTTCAAGAAAATATTTGATTTTATATATAATTACTGTAATAATTTTTTAAATTTTTACAAAAGATGAAGCCACCGTTATAAAAAAGATTATATATATAGATTGTTAAATGCAAAAAAATAAATTAAAGAAAAATATAAAATCAATCACGGACTTTGTTGATTTCTTGCTACCCGAATTAACTCCATATGAAGCATCTCTTTATTTATTCATTCTTAGAAATACGGTTCTCCGAAAAGGCTCTCAAAAGATGCGGATTGGGAAAAGAACAATGGCACAAGGATATGGTACCGGTTCACGTGGGGTCAAAACAAATTATGCTCACATGACAAAAATCATAAATAGTCTTGAGAAAAAAGATTGTCTTTCAATCGGCGATACCACAAGAGAAGGCACAGAGTACACAATAAGATTACCTCGCGATATTCCTTTAGTTCAGGAAAAATTAGCTACAATTCAACCACCCAAAAAAGAAGAAGATGATTATTTTACTGATCCTCAAAAACGAATACTTGTATATGAAAGAGATAATTGGATTTGCCAGTACTGTGGAGAAAAGGTCACAAAAGAAAATGCAACGCTCGATCACTACATCCCACAGGTAAAAGGTGGTAAAAATACAAAAGAAAATCTTCGCACATGTTGTCTTGTGTGCAATGGCATTAAATCTGGCAAATCATTTGAAGAAGCAGCACCGCATATTTTAAAGGGTATTCAAGAAAGAAGAAAAAGAAAAAAATAAATAAACATTTAACAAAGCAATCCAGCGGACTGTTACCCGTCGACTTTTCAGCCGTCGAGCAACAGCCGCTGATTTCTAGAAAGAGAATAAAAGAGGAAAAGAGTGAGAAAAGAAAAAATATCAGGCAAAAAGAAAAATTCACCAAACAAGAATGTAAAAGGTGCGCATGTAGTGCTCTACAGATTGTTACGTACAGATAACAATAAGAGGAAGGACAAATACTGGGTTCAAGCAGTCTTGTTATGCAAGAGAACTCAAGATGCACCAATTCATCCTGGTTACTGGGCACTTTTTGGAGGCGAACTTAGAAATAGCGAATTACCAGAACAAGCGGTGCTAAGAGAAGTTAAAGAAGAATTGAAAATAAATAAAAGAACTATAAAAAAAATGGACCCTCTTTGCATGGTCGAGATTAAACGTAAAGAAAAGATCTCGATTGAATATTTCTGCTCACCATTAAAGGTTGATATGAATAAGTTGCGAATGAGGATGAAAAAAGGTAAAATCGAAGGTGAAGGGCTAGGATGGTTTACTGCAGAAGAGATTCATCACTTGGTGATGAGTCCTGAAGACCGCATTGCTGTTACAAAGTTTTTTCAAGAAAATGGAATATAAGATTTTAAATAAAACTTCTAACAAATCGCTTCACACTGATTGTTACCTGCGCCGCATAGATGAGGTAAGGCATAAGTAACTAAGTATTAGATTGCAATTTGTATGACCCGTCAATCCACCTGACCGTGGGTAACTTTGTGCTTTACGTTAAACCTGTCAACATGCCTTACCCTTGGCAGGCAGGTGATTTTTATGTTAGTCGCGTAGAAAGGAACAAGAAGATCATGAATCTAGAGATCGCCATCAGGAGCGAAACAAAGGCTGATATTGGCGCGATACACGAAGTGACGATTGCCGCTTTCAAGACCTTGGGGATCAGCAACCACACGGAGCAGTTCATCGTAGACGTCCTGCGTGCCGCTGATGCCCTCACAGTATCGCTGGTCGCAGAATTAGATGGCCGTGTCATCGGTCATATCGCTTTCTCCCCGGTTACGATCTCGGACGGAACACCGAACTGGTATGGTCTTGGACCTGTCTCGGTGTCGCCGGAGTATCAGCGAAAGGGTGTTGGCAAAGCTCTGATACATGAAGGACTATACCGACTGAAGAACCTGAATGCCGCAGGATGCTGCGTTGTGGGGCATCCGGATTACTACAGGAAGTTTGGGTTCGAGAATTTACCCGGCTTAGTGCATGAGAGAGTACCGCAGGAGCTTTTCTTCGCTCTGTCCTTCGGTGGGCATATTCCTCAAGGCACGGTCACTTTTCACGAAGGATTCAAATCAGATGGCCAACAAGGAGCTGAAGGCGACGCGGTAACCCGCGCGCCTTAGCTCAGACGTTAGTATATAAAAATGGATATAAATATATACAAAAAACCAAAAAAATAATATAATTTTAAAATGCTTACTGAGAAAGATAAAAAAACAATTAAAGAAATTTCAAAAAAGTATAGCGTAAAACGAGTGCTACTCTTTGGATCCAGCCTGGATTCTGAAAAAGAAAGCCACGATATTGATATTGCTATTGAAGGTATCTCACCCAAGGATTTCTTCAGTTATTATGGTGATCTCATACTTGCCCTATCTAAGACGGTCGACGTAGTCGATCTTGCAGAAAAGTCGAAATTCTCAAAAATAATTCTTAGAGAAGGAACTTTACTCTATGGCTGACTATAAAATGCGGATTGAAGCAGAATACGAAGTCATAGAGAAAACCCTATCTTTCCTACCCTCAACCTCTTTCTTGCTTTCAGACATTTTTTCAGTCACGCCTATGCACTTGACCTCAATCCAGAAAGAATGGAACCCCTTGTCACAAACACCTCTAAGATATTCAAGCAATTCAAGATAGAAATAGAAAAATTAATTTAGAAATCGAGTAAAAAGAGTAGAAGATATCTTAAGAAAAGGCCAAACGAAGATCCCTTATCTTCTCACACTAATAGCCTGGTTTGGGCAAAAACGTTCACAGGCCATGCACTGTGTACATTCAGAAACAAAGACCGGGGTGATAACCCAATCAGCTGCCTTGGTGGTGGGTGTCCGGGGCTTTCGGGGATGGGTTAGGAAGACACCGGATTGACACTGCTCAAGACACTTCCTACATTCAAGAGGATCTGTACACTTCTCGTGGTCTATAATAATTCTTATCATCTTACCAGAGCCTGTTTAAAACAGGATGTTCTTTACGGCTTAAAAGGGTGATTGCCTCTTCAGGGCAAGAGATTCGGCACACACCGCATCCGAAACACTTGGTGATATCAATTGAGCAGCGTTCTTGCTCTAAGGAATAACGGATGGCTCCAAAATTACACTGTCTAAGGCAGTCCTTACACCCCTTACACTTATCCCAATCAATAGAAGCATAATACTCTGCCCTAAACATTACCTTTGCTCCAAGGCTCACTTCAGTGCGAAAAGCCATGCAATCTTGCCTATCGCAATTGCAAAGGGCAGCCACGAAGGGAGTATTAAGGGTCCAGATGGTGTGAATTGCACCCTTTTTTTCAAAATCCCTTAGGATTTCTAAAGCCTTTTCCCTCTCAACCTTTTCTGCCTGTCTCACTTCAGGTCCTGTCGAGTAGTCGGGCCAGAATTCATTAAGAGGGTATCCGAAGAGGCTATGAGGTTCCACACTAAACCCAAAGCAGGATCTGACCTCCTTACCTTTGGTAGCTTTGCGACAAGCGCAAGGAACTATGACGATGGTGTTGGTAATTTCAAAAATTTTTTGTGCGTCTTCCAAGGGAACCACCTGACCGAAATGTTCCTTTTTAAGCTTCCTGGTGAGAAATCGTTTTGCCAGCTCATATAAGATTGAAGACCTCTGTCGCAACTTATCAAGGGCAGCAAGCTTTACCATATCGTTCTCTACGTTAACCAAAAACTTTTCAATCCACTTCTGGCGACGAAGGTCACTTAGCAAATCGAGAGAATAATTTTTCGCCTGCAGGTACCAGATTTTACCTTCACCATGTTTGATGCAAAATTCACACATGCTGTTTTCCTCGGAAAAATAACTTGCAGAACGTAACCAAAGTAATCACTTGAAGAACTTAAATCCCCTCAGAAGGACACGATACTAGATACTGGATTCTGGATGTAAACCATTTTTTATCCAGTATCAAGCATCTAGAATCCAGTATCATTTTCTTTACTTCCACAACCAGCGGTGTCTTTTCTCCTTTTCGATCTTTGTTTTTAAATCATCCGGTATAACTACCTTTCGATAATGAGGAAATTTTTCTGGCCAGAGAGGAGGTTTGGAGGGCATCTCTTCTGGATGTTTTAACCGAGGAATGGCATTGAGATCATTTCTCCAGAACATCTGCCTTCCCATATATCTCACGGTAAAGATATCATCAGGGCAGTCAATATTAAATCGACTAGGAGGATTAAGGCGCGCCCAGGTCTCATGATCGATGTCTAAATCCCAAACATACCATTCCATCCTCAAGAGTTGATCTCTATTATCTCTTGGTTGCGTGGACATTTTTCCCCAGTTGTCGTAACACTTTACGTGGATCTTAAAGAGGTTTCCTTTTCTGTCCCACTGCTCCATTCTCACTAGGGCAAAGGTATATCGATCATACCAGCTCACCCACTGAGAAAGATAGTAGTCCTTCCTATCAGCCCAGGGAGCACCTGGTTTGGAAAACACCACATAACATTCTACCCCACCATCCTTGGTGTAGGGACCGTCTTCTCCCATGAACTTCCCCCTGCCGTTTCCCTGATATAAGGTATCTATACCGATAACCTTGTGGCTATGCTCCCAGGCATCTCTCATAATATCATCATCGTAAGTCATATCTG
>Ga0209427_10007466_pt1 | contig 12377 bp, 9 predicted proteins | sample DeeMarSWOR136_30_FD_187465 | JGI IMG/M metagenome (GOLD analysis project Ga0209427, IMG submission 187465) | Marine sediment microbial communities from White Oak River estuary, North Carolina - WOR-1-36_30 (SPAdes) (version 2) | ecosystem: Environmental > Aquatic > Marine > Intertidal zone >... | reverse complement strand
AGTTCACTATACTCCATTCCTTTCACAAATTGTCCCAAGAAAACCTTCAAACCGGCACCAACTGACCTCACAGCCAAACCAATGGCTGCCGTTGTCTTACCCTTACCATCTCCCGTATAGACCTGAACATAACCCTTCATCATCCTCTCCTTCAAAAAGTTTTACCTTAAATGTTTCATCAAACCTGGTTATACTTAAGTAAATCCATCATATTCTTTCATTCCAGTGAAGTCAACCTTCTAGAATAAGAATACAGTAAAGAAATAATAATTACTAGCGTACACCTGTTATGTCTCCATCCTGACAAGTACAACCTCTTTTGCTTTGCTATTTCATTTTAGCTACGATAAGAGATAACTTTAAACGTGAACAGTCTTGTCATTGCGAGTAAAAGTGCATCAGTCTTTTGATGAGGAGATTGCTTCGCCGCTTTGCTCCTCGCAATAACATTTTTATAGACTTACGAATTTCGGGATTTATATCAAGGATATGCTTGAGAATATGGAACGGGCTGAGAGATTCTTAGAAGGAATGGTGTATGAAGATTTTCTGAAAGGTGAGAAGACAAATTTTGCAGTTGTAAGATGCATCAAGATTATGGGAGAAGCAGCAAAACATATTTCAGAAGAAGTTAGAGAGAAATATCTTGAGGGTACATGGAAAGTTATTGCAAGTATGCGTGATAAAGTCATTCATTTTTATTTTGGTGTAAACCTTTAAAAAATTTGGATGGTAGTAAAAGAAAACATACCACAAATAAAGCCGCATATAAAGAGAGCTCTCGAAAATCTGAAAAATAAGATACAATAATTTAGATTTGATATGACAGTTCTTTTAAGAAAACTTTTACCTAGTAGGGCAAGTGAATACTACCAAATGATGTCACACTTAATTTGCAGAAAAATTAAGTGACGGCTATGGCAGAAAAAGGTTCATTTTTGAGATTCTTAAAGTTATTAGCAGTTATATTGCAAGTTTTTTGGTTATTTTGGACGCCTCAACATGTTGTGTCACTACTTTGCTGGAATATCTTCTGAGAAAAAATATCAAAAATCTCTCAATAAACCTGATAAGGCTTTTTATTTGACAATATTCCCATCCTGATATAAGAGTGGTTTATAGACTTAGTTCTTTTTGTTTCTGCTTGTATTTGCATTTCCCGATACCGTTGGCATTATCTCCAATCCCATCTATCGACAAACTCCTGTTGCTAGCTCCTCTTGAAATTTATCTCAATTGAATTGGAAAAGTCAGAACCTGGATACTAATGGAGATATCTATGAAGGGAATAACACTACTTTTTCTTAGAGTTTGAAAGATGGGTTTATTTATGTTAGAAAGAGGAGGATGAAATGCTACGAAGATTTATTCGTTTACAAGAACTATCTGACAATTACCTAACAGAAGGGAAGTTCCATGATTGAGGAACGAGAAGGTTCTGGTGCAAGCAGAAGGTTTGTCGGAATTGAAATTCCAGCGGATCTAAAGTGGTCTAATTTTTTTAACATGTACCTTGCAACTTTCTTCATTGCCTGTTTGCTGATTGTCCCAGCAGTTCTCCAGCCGGCTCTCTTAAAAGAGGTCATCAATATTCCTGAGGAACAGGCTGGTTCAATAAATGCCGGCCTTCAAAACATGCACTACGTTGCGACGTTATTTTTTATCGTCCTGGTAGGTATTCTGTCTGATAAGGTTGGCCGTCGCATTTTGGCCATTATTGGTTTTGCGGCGTGTGGAGTCTTCTACATCCTGTTCGGGTACACTAAAGAGATCTCCCTCGCCCTGAGCATTACCAGTGTGGGAGGTCAGGTTTTTATCACCTATATCATCCGTTTCATCATTGGAATCAGCCTTATTATTTGCTACCCTCAATTCATCACTCTTGTGGCGGACTACACATATGAGCACGACAGGGGAAAGGGAATGGCCCTAAATGGAATCATGATGGGCCTGGGTTCCATTGTCGTTTTTGCGATTCTGGCTCAGATTGCTAGAAAAACGGGACTGATGAGTCTCTTCTATATGTCTGGTGCGATCGGATTCCTGGGCGTCATCGTTTCACGTCTGTGGATCGTAGATAGAATGTCCAAAGAGAAGCCAAAGAAACTTGGCATAAAGGAAATCTACAAGGTCGTTTCCAAAAGTCTTGCCCTCAAGGTGAGCTATATAACGACACTTATAGCCCGTCCTGATACCTCAATCACAGGTGTATTCCTCATTGTATGGATGGTGTACATGGCTGAGAAATTTGGCATCAGTACAGTTAAAGCAACTGCCAAGGGGGGTGTTGTGATGGGGGTGATGGGTCTCGTTTCTTTCGTAGCCTTTCCGGTCGTCGGGGTTTTACTTGACCGGTGGGGTCGCGTTCCAGTTCTCATCGGAGGACTCATTGTGGGAGGCATAGGCTTTTGTCTTGCCTCAGTAATAGAAAATCCTTTTTCCCCGGCTATGTACCCCATCATATCTTTAATAGGGATAGGGCTGGCTGGAGCTGTGACGGGGGCCAACACGCTTGCTTCTGATGTTTCACCTAAACCCCTTTTGGGAAGTATCCTTGGGGGTCTCAATACTATGCATCCGATTGGCGTTCTTTTCTTTCTGCAGGTGGGAGGTCTCTTATTTGACAAATTGGGTTATAGTACTCCTTTCGTACTGAAAGGCATTGCCAATTTGGTCTGCGGACTGTGGATCTTAGTTATAAGGAAACATGTTGTGGTATCAAATGTAGAAGGGACGGGAGCGTAAAGACACTTGTGTAACACAAGAACAGCTTCTGATACTCAATCCTTTCAAGAATAGTAGCCGCGGCTATATTTGTGAGGAAAATCAAGTAAGATTTTAGGAAGAAGGACTTATGAACTGGTTTAAGATGTGTCTATGGGGCGGACTTTTACTGGTCACGGTGTCGGTCTTGGTGTTAATCTTATATGTCAGGTTAGGCGAAAAGAGGGAAAAGATTGGAGTGCTTTTTGTCGACCACGGTAGCATGGATGTCAATACAACTCGCGGTATGTGGGATTGTGTGGCAACAATGTTTTCCTATGACCATAATCATGCTGTTCACAAGTATGTCCTCTGGAACTCTAGAATGTGGTCTGCGGTTTTGGATATGGAAACTACGGAATGGGCAAGAGAGTTTATGTTGAAATATGACTTTGAATATGAACGGATAGGGGGGTGCGATCCTGCTATCAGCATCTCGGAAGCACAGCTCGCAAAATTGAAGGCTGAGCTGGACAAAAATCTTTATGGCTTAGAATTCGAGGTAGACTATGCCGGCTGGATAGGGGATCGTCCAGAGCATTTCCCATATCCTCGCTTTATTTATTATCCACCTCCAACCACCTCGGGAAAAGATAATGTTACCTACTGTGGTGAATTTGAAACAGAGGACGTTATTTTAGAGTTTGATGCCGGAACGGCAGAGTTTACGGAAGAAGCTACCCTTACAGGCCAGACATCGGGAGCAACTGCCCTAATTGATGAAGTTACCGTGGATTCGGGAAGCTGGGCAGGGGGAGATGCTGCTGGTTTCCTTTCCTTCTCTAATGTCTCCGGCACTTTTGAAGACAATGAAATAATCGTTGACAATGAAACATCCCCTGGCAGTGCAACTGCTAATGGATCGACCAAATGGCCAGACTGTTACCCGGAGCGTTATAATGTTGACGGTCCTGTTGAGAGACTGCTCAAAGCAGGGGTTTCCCGTATAATTGTGGTGGATTTGACTATGTCGGGAATCAGGTTTCATAAAACCTTTGATGTTGTTCAAATGGCTAAAAAAGTCCTGGACAAATGGAATGGTGAACACGGAACCTCCATTCCACTTATTTGGATCAATGATTACAGCAACCTGATGGAGAGGTCCTACCCGACAGAACCTGAGGGATGGACTCGTTCCTTAGGATATCCCACCGTAGACCTGCATGTCCTGCTCAAGGGAGGCCCCAACCCCATGGCTGAAGATCCGGAAATTGCAGAATTACACGTGGAAGGTATTGAAGCCGGCATGTCAGATACGGTTTCGGATGCCGAGACCGGGGTGGTCCTCTTCTACCATCTCGTTTACAACCACAATGAGGTTTTTGATCCAAAGATTAACGATACGCTTATCGTAAATGAAAACATCAAATCTCAGCTTTTAGAGCGACATCCTGATATGGATCCAGACAATATTGTGGGAGCCGTTGGGGGTAACGTGGTGTTAAACCCTGAAAATGGTTTGTTGGAAAATAGCCGGGATATGCGAGGGGAACGTGTTCATGGATATGCATGGCTTTATGAGAGCGACAAGCAACGGCCCGATGCCCCATGGTGCTATCGCTATTGGGATGCCTTAGAGTACCTGAAAGATCGAGGTGTTAAACATATTGTTATTGGTTTTACACATGTTTGCACCTCTTCTGTCCTGGACATGATTGAGGTACCCAACCAGTTTGGTAAGGAGATCGGAATAAAGACCTGGGCCAAATGGGGAACATGGGATTATGTAAAATACCCTAGCGTAGGACACCCCTTTGCAGATTACTGGGGTAACTGGGTATACAAAGAATGTGATGGACAACCCTGCTGTTTTACCATGGGTGGTTGTGGTGATCCCTCAAGACTGTACCCACCGCCTCGCCAAACCCCTATGGATAAGGAGATGAATGTATTTGATCCATCTCTTGCCTATGATTTGAGCGATTACGGTCACCTGGGGTACGACCCTGCTATGGGATCTCCCGATCCAAATGCACCTGTACAGGACCAGTACACCGGGACATGGGATATGTACAGTCCTTTCGATGACGATCCTCGGGTGGGTGAAATTTTGGCAAAACACGTGCTGAATACTGCCGTTAACCCCATGGTATATTTAACCAACGATGAGCTTGAAGGGGTGGAGGTGGGAGAGAGTGTGATCTGGGAGGCTCATGTGGTGAGCGGCACGCCGGACTACAGTTATGAATGGTCTATCAAAAAAGAAGGTGCCAGCGACTGGTCAACTATGAGGGAGGGTAGTTCCAGCTGGGTGTGGACACCTGGCAATGAGGATGAGGGATCTTATGACGTTCGGTGTAAGGTGACGGATGTAAAAGGTGGTATTGGAGAGGTCGTGTGGGAGGGGTTTAAAGTCTCGGCATAAAATAATTGCCTTAAGTGAGAGGAATTTTGCCAAAATAGGCAGGATGTGTAAACGTAAACATTAGTATGGAGAATGATGTGAAAACCATTCCCTATTACGAGCGAATAATGGAAACGTTATCACCTCTCAATCCCCAACCTATGAAAACCTACCGGGGAGAGGACATTACCGAGTTCGAGAAGATCGAAGCGGAGATGATGATCTATGAGATGCGCTGTTTTGAGGCCGAAAAGCTTGACAAGATCGTCACCATTAAAGCTGACATCGCAGGCGGAAATTTTATCGTGTGGGCCACGACTATTGTGCCCAGTGATGAATATCCACTTCCCATTTTCAGCTCAGAAATTTTGCTGCGCGTGGGTGATGTTAAGGTAAGGGTGGACTTTCATCCTCTGGCGGACTGTGCGCGGGATATGGATTATTTCGAAAGATATATGATACCTATGGAAAACGTCTGGGAGAAATATAGAGACCTTGAAGGAGTGGGAATAGAGCGCCGTGCTTGGGCCAGGGTTCTGGCATCTCCCTTTTATATATATGGGAAGTTTCATGAGGAAAACATTGAAGCCACGACTCTTGATATTACCATTGACTATTTGAAGCTCTACGTGAAATTCTGGTCAGAGGCTAAGAAAGCCGACCAGACGTACATGACTACTCTTAATGAGAGAAAGAGAGCGATACTGCAAACTTTCAGGGAAAAGGATCCTGGAGAGAAGCCACTTGAGAGGATACTGGGAGAAGAGAAAGCCCACCGGTTGATTGATCTCCTTTTTTGACTCTCTTGGCAGAATAGGTCCCGCCACCCGAAAGGGATAATAAAAAAGCATACGAGAAATCAAGAGAGGTGAGTTTCCTTTTGTGGAGAAGGGTGCATACGGTTGAGGTCTACATAAACCTTTTGTTCTCTTATTCCATCTATTTTTTTAGACCATACTTATGTTCACGCGCCTTGATTAATAAATCAAGGGGTGGGAAATGTACCGATATAAAAGTGAAGTCGTTTACTGCATGCATAATGACCTCTGTTCCCTTTTGGAAAATGATAAAATCTCCGGGATAGGCTTCTAAAGTTTTCCCCTCCCAAGTTACCCTAAGAGGACCGCCGGATAGTATATAGCCCGCCTCATCATAGTCAAAGCGATGCTTAAAAGGGGGGCCTGAATGAGGCTTCTCTAGAGTCATACCAAAGTGGGCTTCGGAAAATGTTTTAGAATCAACTATTTTGGCTACCTTAATCGTATCTAAATACGTTGACCGATCTGCAGGAAGATTTATATACTCAAATCCGTGCGTTCCAAACTGCAAGGTTTCACTCTTAATTAACTTTACCGACATGTTAATTACCTCCTTTTGACCCTTACAGAATCACGTGGGAGTAATTTTTTTTATTGCTTATTGAACTGGGGAGAACTCAAATATTAGTTATTTCATGATATTCTAGAGTACGATTTATCTATTTGGAAAACCAGCTTCTGCAATAGGGGCTAGCAATTCCTCTAATGGTGTAGTTTGCATCCTCTGAAGCTTATCTACAAGATCTGGCCTCTCTGCTTGAATCCGGGGTATTAATTTGAGGAAGGTTTTTCCCATGTGTTGAGCCATCTTATAAGGATTTAAGGTAAAGGGTAAGGGGTCTTGAATGATATTAAATAGATAGTTGACATCCTCTTTAATAAACTGATCCATCATCACGACTTGTCCAAAGAATGCTTTATAGTCATGGGACTCAGGAAAAGATTTATTCCACCATTCCAGATAGCTTGCAATCCCCTCCCTATCCAACTTATTATCTTTTAAGGCTACCGTTACTGCATTAGCTGCCTTCCAGCCACTCATCATAGCTCCAGTCATCTCCGTTTCTTGGCTCCAGGGACCATCTCCTACGAAGAGAACTTTATCCTGGAAAGGCTGCGGCAAAGGAGCCCAAAAGTTTCGAATGCAGGCCTGCCTCCTTCTAACTTCAGGATGAGTAAACCAGGAAGAAAAGGGACTCTCATTGATAAAAAAGTCCATCTCGGCTAAGAAATCTACTCTAGGATCACAGATCCCTCCCACAAAGACTATATGTTCATCGTCTGCATAGGCACTAGGCAAAAGATAGTAAGCTATGGGTATCCCATATGTTTGATCCCAATCCATGATCAGGATGAACATGTAGGGATGGGGAGGATGAACACCACTCATATACACATTGATTCCCACAACAGTACAGTAACAATTCCTCTCTTTATTGAGACCAAGTATTTGGGCTATCCGTGAATTGACACCATCAGCGGCGATAGCAAACGGCGCCTCAAAAGTTTCATTGCTTCCGATAATCTGAACCACCTCTTTTTCTTTTTTAATATCGACCACCTCGGTACCCCGGAAGATATCGACTCCATTTCCCTCCGCCTCTTTGAGAAGACCTTGCAAAAGAGCTCCCTTGTCAAACACGATGGATAATCTGCCTTCATCCCCTTTACTGATCCTCTCTTCATAATCTCCCGTTGATATGTAGTGAATTCCATCTGGTGCATAGTATTCCTTACCATAAAGATTTTTGTAGGGACCTTCATAGTGAACTGTAAACCCGTTGACAGGAAAAACCATTTTTCTACTTTTGCTACAAAAATACATACGCTCACCAAAATAGTAATCATCCTCTCCAATAAACATCATAGCACAAGCTCGAGTTACCTCTGTTATGTTAGTCTTCCTTTCCAGCAAGGCTACCTTAAGGCCGTCTTCTCCAGCTGTTTTAGCAGCCATCAAACCTGCCGGTCCTGCCCCCACGATTATAACATCATATCTTTTTGTCATACTATCACTCCTCTCCTTGATAAACTCTACTCATTCCTTAACTTCGTAAGGTGCTCTCATAGGACAAACCTTAATACAGATGTTACACTCTATGCAGAGTTCATCATTGACTGTGACTACATCATTAATCATACTAATAGCTATGACAGGACAAAGATCAATACAACCACCACATCCAGTACAATTATTCATGTCTATTTTTACCATACCTATCATCCTCTCCTTCATCCAAGTAGTTCAAAATTTATTTATCCAATACTCGCCAGCTCTAACCTTCCTTTCCACCTCTCTTTCAAAACCATTTTGGTAGCGCTATGCTCTTGCAAGGACAATCTTGGATCTTCGTCAATTAATTGAAAGGCCTCTTTTCTCGCCTCGTTGAGAATCTTTACGTCTCTTACAATATTAGCAACCCTGAAGTCAGGAATGCCAGATTGCCGTGTACCAAGAAATTCTCCAGGACCCCTAATGGCAAAATCCTCTTCTGCAATCCTAAAACCATCTGTTGTCTGCTCCATAACTTTCAATCTACGCCGCGCATCATCTGATTTCTTATACTGTGCAAGCAAAATACACTGGGATTGATACTCATCTCTCCCTACCCTCCCCCGTAATTGATGAAGTTGAGAAAGACCAAATCTCTCTGCGTGCTCAACTACCATCAGAGAAGCATTGGGAATATCAATGCCAACCTCCACCACGGTGGTTGATACCAGTAGATCAATTTTTTTAGACTGGAAATCCGACATGATTCTCTCTTTCTCTTCTCCACCCATCCTTCCGTGAAGCAACCCCACCTTAAAAGTAGGGAAAACGTCCTTTTGTAGATGTTCCGCCATCTGTGTTGCATCCATTAAGTCAAGTTTTTCAGATTCCTCAATTAATGGATAGACAATAAAAACCTGTCTATTGTTTTCTACTTCTAGTTTAATCTTTTGATAAACCTTTTCTCTACCTTTTTCATGATAAAGTTTAGTTTTTACAGGTAATCTTCCAGGTGGCATCTGGTCAATGATAGAAATATCGAGGTCTCCATAGACAGTAAGACCTAAAGTGCGGGGAATGGGGGTAGCTGTCATTACTAACACATCAGGATTCATCCCCTTTTTCTTGAGCATAGCCCTCTGCATCACTCCAAATCGATGTTGTTCATCTATGATAGCTAAACCAAGTTTATGAAATTGAACCGCCTCCTGGATGACAGCATGGGTTCCTATAATAATTTGTACCTCCCCTTCTGCTATCTCTTGGTAGATGTCAGTTCTCTTTGAACGTCTAATACTGCTTGTTAATAACACAACCTTTAATCCCAGTTGTTCTGCAAAGGGTAAAATCGTCGAGTAGTGCTGCTCAGCCAAAATTTCTGTAGGTGCCATAAAGGCAGCCTGATATCCATTTTCAATTACCATAAGAGATGCAATCAAGGCAACAATCGTCTTTCCACTTCCTACGTCTCCCTGGAGAAGGCGGTTCATTGGATAGGGTTTTCGCAAGTCATCTATAATTTCACCCACTACCCTCTCCTGAGCAACAGTCAAATTGAAAGGTAGAATTAACTTTAACTTATTTATGTAATTATTTGTAATATTGTAAGATATTCCTTTTTCTAATATCACGCCTCTTTTTCGCAAAGCAAGCCCCAGTTCCAGAAAAAAGAATTCATCAAAGATGAGTCTTTGATGTGCAGACGACCTCCCCTCATTTAAGTCTTTGAAATTATCATTAAACTCCGGGAAATGAACCTTTCTAATAGCCTCTCTTAGGCTCACCAACTGTTGCCGTTTACGTATATGTTCAGGGATCCCATCAATCAGCACATTTGAGTGCTCATCAATCACCCTCCTCATAATACGTCTCATAGTCTTTTGGTAAAGACCTTCAGTTTCAGAGTAAACGGGAATAATTTGCTTAAACTCCCAGCCTTTTTCTTCCCCAGGTTCAGTGACCTCAATTTCTGGATGGTGGATCTCTTTCTGGAAAAGGTAGCGTTTTACTTCACCTGAAATGATAACCTGCTGTCCTCTTTTGAACCTTTTTTTCATATATCTTTCGTTAAACTGAAACCACTTTGAAATAATAGTGCCTGTTCCGTCACCAACTGCCATCTCAAAAATTCTTTTCCGCCCTCCCCTATAGGGAACAACACCTAGGGTGAGAATTATTCCTTTAATTGTCTCAATGGTGTTGGACTTGATTTCCGATATCCTTTTAATCTCCCGTCTGTCCTCATACTTTCTGGGCAGAAAGTAAAGAGCATCACTCACCGTATGTATACCCTTTCTGCCTAGGATCTCTGACAGCTTGGGACCAACCCCTTTTATAAACTGTATGGGGGTAGAGAGCTTTTCTACCTCTCCAGATGGTAGTTTATCAGAGACGGTGAGATCAGCGTCTCCTCTATTCCCCTGTATTTTAGAAAGGATGGTCAAATTATCTTCAATTCTCCTCCTCTTAAGGCTAGTATCTAAGGAATCAAATTGGTTAAACTGAGAGAGCAGATTTTGAAATATAACCTTAAGCGGTTGCTCAAGTGACAGTGTGAGAGCTTCTTCAGCCAGCTTTTTTATATGATATTCCAGCCCTTTAATGGTATCAAGGTTACCAAACTGATTCTTGGATGCAAAGATAAGTGGTTTTTTAATAGCAGTTATAATTTCAACTAACCTGTCCATGATAAAGTTCAAAAAGTAAATTAACTATTAAGCCTTACTATATTTCACCGCAATGGAAGCCCCAGATTCTTAATCTATTTTTTTATATATTCTTCTCCGCGCTCTTCGCAATCTCCACGGTAAATAGTTACAAAGTAAAATGAAAGGTATTAGAATTATGAATAGATAGAACTCTCTAAAATTTCTGATATTTAAGCAGATTATGTCCAGGTGTGCAAGTGAAAAGGTTTGACATGGATTCGAGTTTTTCATATCATCAATAAATAAATTATTAGGACACAGATTTTTGCAGAAATCCGCAGAAAATTATTTTTCCAAATTAATTCCAAATGATAAAAGTAAAAAACCTTTAACTTTGTCATTTGACATTTAACCTGTTAGATAAAATGTCAAAACATATTTACGCTATGGGTTATAACACCCTCTGGTATAATAATAAGATGATTGATCTCCCATTCACATGTTCCTACTACACGAAGTGAATCAAATAAAAAGAACTAAGCTAATTTTTAACGAGTTGAGTATACCTCCAAAAAATATAATAAGAGGAGTGAAAAGTGAAGAAATCATTAACTTACAAAGACGCTGGCGTTAATATCAATACCACTAACAGTCTGGTTGAACGGATCAAATCGATTGCTAAAACTTCTTTCAGGTCAGAAGTTCTAACAGACATAGGAGGGTTCTCTGGTCTCTTTTCACTAAACACCGAGAAGTACAAAAGGCCTATATTAACCGCCTCTACTGATGGTGTAGGAACAAAATTGAAAATCGCATTTATGACGAATATCCATGATACCGTTGGCATTGATCTGGTGGCGATGTGTGTTAATGATATCTTGGCACAGGGTGCAGAACCCTTATTCTTACTGGATTATCTCTCAACCAGCAAGGTTGAACCCAAAACAGTGGAATCTGTCATTTCTGGAATAAGTCGAGGGTGCCAAGAGGCAGGCTGTGCCCTTATCGGCGGCGAAATTGCAGAAATGCCTTCCTTTTATAAAGAAGGTGAGTATGACCTTGCTGGTTTTGTAGTGGGAGTGGTTGATCAGGATAAGATCATAGATGGATCAGAAATCAAAATTGGTGACAAAGTAGTGGGAATAGCCTCAAGCGGTCTGCACAGCAATGGCTACTCCCTAGTGAGAAAAATAGTATTTGAACAGCTCAACCTTGATCCCAATAAAACAATAGAAGAGCTTGGTAGGAAACTAAGAGAAGAGTTACTAGAGCCTACAAAAATCTATGTGAAGCCCGTGCTCAACATTATTAAAGAGTTCCATCTACACGGCATATCCCATATTACTGGCGGTGGTTTGATAGAAAACATCCCCAGGATTTTACCTGATCACTGTCAAGCAGTTATCTATAAAGGAAGCTGGAAAATTCTTCCTATATTTACCTTCATTCAGAAAAAGGGAAATATCAATGAAGCTGAGATGTTTAGGACATTCAACAATGGTATAGGAATGGTACTCGTCGTTCCATATGAGGACGCTGAAGATATCATCTCCAAATTGCAAAGTATGCACCTCCCCTCTTATACTATTGGTGAGATAGGGAAACAAAAGCAGGGAGAAGAAGCAATAAAATTTATATAAAAAATATATGATACAAAATGTGTTTATTATATAAGAACTTTCTGCTAAGGTATGAAATGTTAAATCCTTAGCTTATTTTTGATATGTTGTGGTCAGAGGTCTGCCGGAGGATCTTTTGATAGTAAAGAAATCTCTTGAATTCGACTATCCCCGCCCCAAGTGGCGGGGCAT
>Ga0209427_10007465_pt1 | contig 12378 bp, 10 predicted proteins | sample DeeMarSWOR136_30_FD_187465 | JGI IMG/M metagenome (GOLD analysis project Ga0209427, IMG submission 187465) | Marine sediment microbial communities from White Oak River estuary, North Carolina - WOR-1-36_30 (SPAdes) (version 2) | ecosystem: Environmental > Aquatic > Marine > Intertidal zone >... | reverse complement strand
ACGTAGATATCAGCCGATTGAAACAGGAACTCGGCACCAAGCAGTTATTGCTGGAAAGCCTGATTAATCCCGCTGCGATTTCAAAGCGTGCTGGCGAATCAAATGCTGATGATGAAGAATAAAAATTGAGAAGCGTCCGAATAACCATTTTTTTATCTTTGTTTCTATTGGTGTCATTTCTGGCACTTGGCACGCGGTGTTTTTATCTCCAGCATTTCAAGAGCGATCAATACGTCGATCTGTGCAACAGGCAGCAGGTATACACACAACTACAACCCCAGCGAGGCGTAATACTGGATTGTCGTGGCAGAGTGCTTGCCGCAAGCAACAAAATCCAAACCATCTTTGCCGAACCGCGAATCATAGAAGATGCCAAAGAAACTTCTTCGAAACTTGCCCCAATTGTGGATATGGGCGCCTGCGAGCGTCAGCCGGACGAGTGGTTCGGGATTATCACCGTTGACGACGATGGTCCGGCCGACTTCAGTACAATTCAGGACGCCCTTGATGCCGCCGCCTATGGCGACGAGGTCGAGCTCTCGCCGGGAACCTACAATGAAGCCATCGATTTCAAAGGCAAGGTGATCCGGCTGTACAGCAGCGGCGGACCGGCGGTTACCACCATCAACGCCAACGGGGGATACCATGCTGTCCAGTGCGTAAGCGGCGAAGATGCCAATACCATATTAGAGGGCTTTACGATTACTGGTGGCAAAGCAGACGGCAGTTCGCCCGACGATTTCGGCGGCGGGATGTACAACTATCAAAGCAGTCCAACGGTAACCGACTGTAACTTCAGCGGCAATTTGGCCAGATACGGCGGCGGGATGTACAACTGTTATAGCAATAGCAGCCCGATGGTAACCAACTGCACATTCAGCGCCAATGAGGCCGTTACCCATGGCGGCGGGATGTTCAACAACAACAGCAGCCCGACGGTGACAGACTGCAACTTTATAGGCAACACAACGCTCCTCCCGCTCAATGGTGATGGTGGCGGCGGGATGTTCAATTCCGAAAGCAGCCCGACGGTGACCAATTGCACCTTCAGCGGCAACTGGGCAGAAGTCGGCGGCGGGATGTTCAACGGCAATAACAGCAGCCCGACGGTGACCGACTGTAACTTCAGCGGCAATACCACGGAGGGCGGAGGTGGTGGGATGTTCAACAGTGACGGTAGCAGCCCCACGGTGACCGACTGCACATTCATCGGCAACTCGGCAGCCGTTGGCGGCGGGATGTTGAACTATTTCAATAGCAACCCGACGGTGACTTATTGCACCTTCAGCGGTAATGCAGCTTCGAATGACGCCGGCGGGATGTACAACTTCAACAACAGCCCGATGGTGATAAACTGCATATTCAGCGGCAACTCAGCCGATGACGTCGGCGGCGGGATGAGCAACGTTACAGGCAGCAGCCCGACGGTGATAAACTGTACTTTAAGCGGCAACTCTGCTATGAACGGTGGCGGCGGGATGTACAACTTCAACAACAGCTTTATGGCGACCAACTGCATCTTCTGGGGTGACGAGCCGGATGAGATCTATAACTCCTCAAGTACCGCAACCGTCACATACTGTGACGTCCAAGGGGGCTACGGGGGCACAGGCAACATCGACGCCGACCCGTGCTTTGTAGATGACAGCAATCCCGATCCGAATCTGTGTAATTTACGGCTGAAGCCGGATTCACCGTGCATAGACGCCGGCGACAACAACTCAGTACCCGCTGATACTTCCGACCTCGATGGCGACGAAGATTACAACGAGCCGATACCGTTCGACCTCAATCGCTTTCCGCGATTTATCGACGACCTGTGCATGGTCGATACGGGCAATCCCGGCACGCTGGGACCGCCCATTGTGGACATGGGCGCCTACGAGTTTCTGCCCGCTGACATTGACAGTAGCGGGGCTGTGGACCTGGTTGACTTGGCCAGGCTTGCCTTGCGATGGGCCGAGACCGGCTGCGGCCGATGCGGCGGTGCTAACATGACCTGCGAAGGAAATGTCGACTGGAATGACCTGGGGGTGCTAACCGACTGGTGGCTGGCAGGCACAGAACCGGAATTGTAACCAATATACACTTTGCAAAGAAAGTAAAGGGCCGTGAGGATTAAGCTCGCGGCCCTTAACCTTCGCGGTCCGGCTTTGTCTTTCTTATCGGCTTTTGCTGGACAAATCGGCTGATATTGCGCACGGCCTGGCGCAGACGCTGCTCGTTCTCCACAAGGGCTATACGCATATAATCTTCGCCGTTTTCCCCGAAGGCCCTGCCGGGAGCGATTGCGACCTCCGCATACTCCATCAGGTCCATTGCATAGTCGATGCTGCCCTTTCCTTTGGAATGTTCGACGGGCACTTTGGCCCAGACGAACATCGAAGCTCGCGGCTTTTCCACCTGCCATCCGATTCTCGAAAGACCATCGCATACGACGTCACGCCGCGACCGGTACCTTTCATTCTGAGTGATTATATCCTCGTTACATTCTCGCAGCGCAATAATGCCTGCTATTTGTATCGCCTGGAATATACCGTAATCGTAATAGCCCTTTATCGTAGCAAGGTAATCTATCATATCTTTATTGCCCGCCACGAAGCCGATGCGAAAACCTGCCATATTGTACGGCTTGCTCATCGTAATAAATTCGACGCCGATATCTTTTGCTCCTTTAACCGAAAGAAAACTCGGCGCTTTATAGCCGTCAAAACAGGTTTCCCCGTATGCAAAATCGTGAATGACGGTAATTCCGAACCGCTTTGCCAAATCCACGACCGGCTCAAAAAATCCCTCGTCAACCGTCATCGCCGTCGGATTATGCGGAAAATTGAGAATCAGCAATTTTGGCTTAGGATAAAGATTCTCACAGACCATCGCGACGTTATCAACGAATTTCTCATCGCAGCCGAGAGGAACAGATATTACATTTGCGCCGGCTAAAACGACGGCGTAATTGTGAATCGGAAAAGCCGGGTCCGGTACAATCGCCGTATCACCCGGCCCTAACATCGCCAGGCACAAATGGCTGAAGCCCTCCTTCGAGCCGATACAAGCCAGAACCTCCGTCTCCGGGTCGAGCTGTACATTCCATTTCTGCTCATATTTCTTTGCGATTTCTTTCCGCAGGCCCTTGATACCTCTTGATGCGCTGTAGCGGTGGTTCCGCGGGTCCTGCGCCGCCTGGCATAATTTGTCCACCACGATTTGCGGAGCCGGGTCGGACGGATTGCCCATACCCAGATCGATAATGTCAACGCCCTGCTGACGTTTGGCAAGTTTTAGCGCGTTCAATCGCCCGAACAAATAAGGCGGCAAACGCTTTATTCTCTGTGTCGGCTCAATCCGTCTGTTCGAGCCGGATGTATCCATCTTAAATTCCATAATCCTTCACCATTCAAAATTCCTGCTACTTTCATCCCGCACAAAAAACCGAACACAACAAAATGTCTTTTTGGTGCGCGTTTATTTTATCACCTCTGTCGTTACTTGGCAAAATCTCTTTCGTTTCGATTATAACCAAACTTTGAGAAGCAATTAGATAACAGGAGGAAAATGTTATAAAAATGATGGACGCAACATCTTATTTGAGTTAGACTTATGCACTCTGAAGAAGGGCTCTTCAGAACACCGATATTGGATGTAGGAATATGAACGCTAAAGAGCGGGTCTCGGCGACAATGAATCATAGAGAGCCGGACCGCGTCCCGGTAATGTGTCAGCTTGCTCTTGGACACTACTTCCTGAACTGCGACTATACTCCTTCGCAAATCTGGTTCGATACCGCAACTTTTGCTAACGCCCTAACCGACCTGCAGCGAAGATATGAATTCGACGGCATCCTTGTGAACTTGCCCGGCAGGCCGCCAAATTGGAAAGACAAGCTTAAATCATACAAAAAGGTTGATAATACTGAATACCTCTATTGGAAGGCCCCCGCCTTGCGGGAACCCAAATCAGGCCTTGAAACGGTTGTCCCGCCGGATGACAACCCGCGTACATACCGGGCCGGACAAATACCCCTCGAGCGGGCCGACTATAAATCGGTCGACGTCGGCAGCCCGGCTGCATATCGATTGGCCGGCTACGTCTGGAACACATGGCATATTCCTGAACTCTGGGACATTGACCCACAGGCCGACCTTTCCGACCCGGCTGCTTATCCGGTATGGTTCACAAGTGCCCTGAAGAAGGTCAAAGAACTTGCGCCCGATGTTTCCGTCCACGCTGAAGTTTTTTCACCCTTTACCCATCTGATGGAGCTGTTTGGTTACGAACAGGCCCTTTTTGCTTTGATTGATGCGCCTCGGAAATGCCACGAAGTACTGGCCGCTTTCACACAACAGGTACTTGCGCAAATCAAATTGTACGCCGGCTGTGAACCTGACGCCATCCTTGTAAGTTCAGCTTTTGCCGGAGCCGGATTTATCAGCCGGCAAATGTATAAGGAATTCGTAGCCCCTTATGAGGACGAGGCCTTTCGAGCCATCCGCAGTGCCGGTTTAAAATCTTACGTTCATACCTGCGGCGCAATCGGCGACCGGCTGGACCTTATGGCCCAAACCGCTGTTGATGGAATAGACACATTAGACCCTCCGCCGCTTGGCACCGTAGATTTCGCGGAAGCAAAATCAAAGTACGGCAATCGATTCTTCTTCAAAGGCAACCTGGATTCTGTAAACGAGATGCTCAACGCCGATGACCGGAAGTTTGAGCAGGCCGTCAAGAAAAGAATACAAATCGGAAAACCCGGTGCCGGATATATACTTTCTTCGGCCTGCAGTGTAGCTCCATACGTCAAGCCCGAGCGGCTTAAAAAACTCGCAGAGTTCGCAAGGCAATTCGGCAAATATTGATAATAAACCTGCGATGCCAACCGACTATCGACTATAAGCCGCCGATTGTTCCGCCATTGTGAGCACTTTTCCTTGTCGCTGCGAATCCAGCGCGGCAATGGTAAACATTCAAACTTTCTTCCCTGACCGCTTAAAAAACCTTCAGGGCAAGGTGTAGCATAACTCCTTTATTAGAAAGAGGTTATGCAGCCCTGCCTGAGATAATCTGATACCGCTGCAAAAAAATTTCGCAAAAAACATATTTTTTTATTGCACTATGTAAATATTAACTCTATAATACAGAGTACTCTATAAATAATTTAATTTGGAGATTTAACTATGGACGTATCACAAAAAGAGGCAAAGGATTCGCTGAACCAAATTCAAGAGGCAGCGACCTACACACGAAAGACTATCACCGCCAGCTATGACAGCGGCTTATTGATTATGTGGGGACTTATTTGTATAGCCGCCTTTTTAGGAACCCATTTCTTCCACAATTGGGCCGGTTATATATGGTGGGTTTTAAGCGGAGCAGGAGTTGTTTTAACCTTCTTGGTGGTTCGGCATCAATTCCGGCAGGCGAATCCAACAAAGACCCCTGCAGCCGAAAGAATAGGTTGGCGAATCTTTTGGTTCTGGACTTTGTTGTTCGTCTATATTTTCGTTTGGTTAAGCGTTTTGGCTCCGGTCAAGGATTTGCAGATGAATGCATTTATTATCACGGTAATTATGTTCGCTTATGTGGTAACCGGTCTTTGGTTTAGAAGCTATCATATGCTCTGGTTGGGAATAGTAGTAACCTGCACAACTTTAGTGGGTTATTACCTGATTCCAGTGGGCTATTATTGTCTCTGGATGGCTACGACGGCGGGCGGTGCAATTCTGGGCACAGGTTTATACACTCGATTCTTCTGGAAGTAGCTATGGCTGAACTCGATAACATCATACATCAGCCGGTTCGGCTGCGAATAATGTCATCGTTGGTAACTCTTGAGCCCGGCGAGCAGGTCGATTTCGTATATATGCGCAAAATCCTCAAGCTCACCGACGGCAACCTCGGCGCCCATTTGACTAAACTCGAAAATGCAGGCTACATCAAGATTGAAAAAACCTTTATCGCGCGCAAGCCGCGCACCTTCATCAACGCCACGGGAAAAGGCCGGGATGCTTTCCAAGACCATATCGCCGCACTGCAAGCAATAATCCACGGCAAAAAAGAAATCGACAACTAATTACCGGAGGTAACCAAAATGACCGACCCGGAATATCAACACGGAAAAATGGATAGGATAACCCGACGGTGGTGGTTCTTTGGGCTGTTCGTGCTAATGCAGTTTACTATTCCGCCGTACGCATCCAAGGGCTACAACTTCCCACAGGACTGGGGGAATGTCATATCACACGCGCTGAGCAACGCTATAGTCTACAATCATTCCGAGCTGTATCCTACTTTCAAAGTGATACCTATTGTGCTAATCATTTTGATAGTGATTCTTCGCAACAGAGTCGCCCGCTTATTTGCCATCTATGTCGGCATCTCGTATGTCCTCTTTGCCTTTGGCCAAAGTATAGCTGTGACTGAAAAATATGGAGTCTCAATCTGCACAATCAATATAATAATGTTCCCTATCGTCGCCGCTTTCTGGATTTGGGAGGCGGTGGTGCTGCAAAATGACTTTACGTTGAAGAAATTACCTGTCTGGAGATACTGGGTGGTGCCATTGGCAATTCTGGCATTTTGGGCCCCATCAGGCAGAGGCAGGCCTGATTTTAATCCCGTTTACCTGCTTACAAACGGAACCGGTCTGGCCTTTTGTATGATGACGCCGGTTTACGTGGGGCTGCTTACCCTGTACTGGCCGAGAGTCAATATGCCAACGCTGAGAGTAACGAGTCTCGTTGGGCTCATAATTGGCTTATACAATATGTACGCCAATTTTGGTCTCGACCCCGGCAGACGCTGGTGGAACGGCGTTCTGCATATTCCGTTGCTCGTCATATCCCTCTACGGCCTGATACTCTCACTAAAACGCCCGCAGGTTATGAATCAAGCTGATAAAAATGCCGAGTGACACGAGGGACGAGAGGCAGCAATATTCCGCCGCTCGCTACCACCAACGCGGGTTCTCTTCGAGGAATTCGAGGACGGCCTGATACTTGGGTGCTTCGGCGACCGGCTGGCCGTGGTACTCCATAATCCCCCAGCTTCCCCACTTGGAGTATCTTCCTGTCGAGGAGAAGATAGCCATCATTGTGCCGCCGGACTGCTTCCAGCCGGCAAGGTAATCAAGGTAAAGTTGTTTCATTCGCGGACTGCGGTTGGCCGCGTGAAACAACTGCTCCATCACCTTATTGTTTTCGGCTCCACCGTGGCCGACAAGGTGCTGTCCGCCCTCATACGCAATTAGTTGAAGCCCCCGCTCCCTGGCCTGCTGGGCCTGTTCGGCAATAATCTGGTTATTCTTCTCGATATATCCTTCACATTTGTCGAGAACCTCCTCGACGCTCATTTTGGCAACTTCATCCTGTGTCTTCGGGCTGCCGAGGGCGTGGCCGAAGTACGGGGCGATTCCGAGGACATCGGCCCGCTTGTGCGCATCTTCAAAATCCATCACCTGAACACTGGTCCAGGGGTTGGCGCTCTGCGCCGCCAGGACCCGCACCAGTCGCTTTTTGCCGCCAAACACTTCCTCCCATATTTTGAAAATCTCAACCGAGCGTCTGGAGTAGAATCGCAGTTGCCCCTGATAGTCATTCTCGCTAAGCCCCAGCTCTTTACCCTTGTCCCTACAGTATCGTGCCTGGCCGAACATGCTGTTCCAACATTCGTTGGAATACTCTACATACACCTTTAGGTTTGGCTTGAGCTGCCGCTTTACCATTTTCGCAAATTCACGGACGTACTCGTCGGTCGCCGGATGCGGCATACAGAACCAGGGGTCGGCATCGAGAGTGTTGGCAAGCTGGACCATATATTCCAGCGCCACTCCGCCGGACCCTCCCTGCGTCTGAATTTTCGTGGTGGGACGGTCAGAGAAGTTTACCTGCTTGGAATTGTTCGTATGTTGAAAGTCCATAAAACGAATGACCTTGAATTTTTCCCATCGCTTGAGAAAATCGGGATGGAATGGCTGTTTGTCGTATATGCCTTCGAAGCCGGGCAATATGAAACGGATGTTACGAACGGGATTCGCGGGGTCGGTTTTGGTAATCTTCAGCGATAGCAGATTCTGTTCGGGCTTTACCCTGACTTTTATACAGCCGGGTTTTTGGCTTACTACCGTGGTCCCATAGGCAAACTCAATCTCTCCCCGGCCGTCATAAAGGCACGTATATACCCCGCCGGGATAACGACCGTTGATGCTGCTGAGCACGATGGAATCGGCAAACTGCCCATTGTCTGCAAGCGACCGGACCCAGCCGTCTTCGGTCAATTCGAGCGGACCGCCCTGGCCATACCGCTTACCCGGCGCCTGACTCTTCCATCTCTGCGAATGTTTGAAAAGGTCAACGAATACAATTTCCGTTGACCAGTATGTAACGCCGCCAAGGTTGATACCAAACGCCGAATTCTCATTGCGGGCTTTCTCCTGGCGGGCCTCTCCAATTCCCACAGGGCCGAACAAAGCAAGCAGCATAAGGAGCAGAAAGAAGATTCGCGTATCGCGCATCGAGTATCCATTATCGAGCATCGAGTATCGCCCTTAGAACTGCTTTACCAACATAACGCCCACTACCGGGCCATTGTCGTTTCCCATAAAGGGGAGCACCTTAAAGCCCGCAACTTCGAGCTCTTTATGTTTGCCGGCAAAAGTATGGCCGACCACCCAGCCGAGCGTCGCTCCAAAGATAACGTCACTGCCCCAGTGGTCACCAGAGTCTATCATTCGATAACCCACAACGCAAGCCCCTGCATACGCAGGAATGCCTACCCTCGGCCCATAAAACTCATCCAATACAGAAGCCACCGTAAACGAACTCGCGGTATGACCGCTGGGCCAGGCCCACTTTTTCCCGTTCGGACTGTCATTATCCCTGATTGCCTTCAGAGTCATCGTTATCGCACTGGTTACTCCTAAGGACCTTATCATCGCCCCGGCCCGTTGTTTGTTAAACTCATCCTGGTTTTTGGCGCTCATCGCATACCAGAGACTTGACACCCCAAGATGTGTCCACGGAGAGCCAATTATGTTAATACTCTCATCTGTAAAACCGTGGAATACTCGTGGATTATCGAAGTTCTCCGCCAGCTCTTTATCTGCGCCGCTGCTGTGCATCGCAATACTTGCGCCGCCGGCCAGAAGCAAAGCGGTCATATTACCTGGCCTTAAAAAGGTCTCTTTTGAATCCGCAATAATCCTCCTCGGCCAATCTTCAATATTGAACGTGGCGGATTCAAGAAGATAGCCCGATGTTTCAGACAGCTCATTCAGGCTATTTTGCGAACCCTCGATAACCTTGCCCGGTAAGCTAACAAGTCCAGCCCCGGCAGCTTCAATGAAGCCTTCCTTTTCAGACGACTGCTCTGTTTGACTTGCACAGCCGGCAGAAAAAATCAAGCCTGCAAAAACAAGCCACAGCCGGCATCGGCTCAAGCGGTTTCCCCCGCAATATGCGCTCATCGGAAAAAATCCTAAAAAGTTATTAAATGCACACCACCCACAAGTAATTAACGCTGCAATATACTACGGCTATTATCGAAGGAGACTACAGAAGATTGCGGTGGTTTTACTAAAAAAATGCTTATTTTGTCAGAAAAACGCTTTTTAGAAACGTTTTGTTCATTTGGGCATTCGAATTTTGATATTGTTTCGGGCCTCGTGCTGCGGATTTCGTATTTATCTTTTGTATATCCGCTATTCTTTAGTCCTCAAAGGGTACAGCAGCCGAATAATTTGGTGCCTCTTTGGTTATTTGTATATCGTGCGGATGTGATTCGCTGACCGACGCCGGGCTTATGCAGACGAACCGCGCGTTCTTCCTCAGCTCTTCGATATTTCGTGCACCGCAATAGCCCATACCGGCCCGCAGTCCGCCAACGAGTTGATAGACAAAATCATCCAGCGTCCCGCGATATGGCACTCGCCCTTCTACGCCTTCCGGCACAAGTTTGTCCTTCTCATCGGAGCTCTTTTGTCCATATCTCTCCGCCGAGCCTTTGACCATCGCCCCCAGAGAGCCCATACCTCTGTATTCCTTGAACTGCCGGCCCTTGTAGATAACCAACTGCCCGGGGCTTTCCTTCAGACCCGCAAACAATGAGCCAATCATAACGCTCGAAGCCCCGGCGGCAATCGACTTGGTTATATCGCCCGACTGCCTTATCCCACCGTCGGCAATGACCGGAATATTATGCTTTTCGGCCACCTCGGCGCAGTTGATTATCGCAGATACTTGCGGCACTCCCACGCCGGAAATTATTCTGGTGGTGCAAATTGCGCCGGGCCCAATACCGACCTTCACGGCATTTGCACCGGCTGCTATCAAGTCACCCGCCGCCTCACCAGTCGCAATATTGCCCGCTATCACGTCAATATCATACTCGGCCTTGATTTTCTTTACGGTATCTATAACATTCTGCGAATGTCCGTGCGCGGTATCGACCACTAAAACGTCAACTTCTGCCTTTATCAGAGCACCGATTCGCTCATAATCGTGAACGCTCACCGCCGCGCCGACGCGAAGTCTGCCTCGCTTGTCCCTCGCCGCTCTCGGATACTGCTGCACCCGGTCAATGTCCCTCATAGTAATCAAGCCCGCCAGTTCGCCTTTTGAATTGACCAGAAGCAGCTTCTCAACCTTGTGTTTTTGCAGAATTTCCTTCGCCTCTTCCAGTTTCGTCCCGGCCGGGCCCGTAATGAGATTGTCTTTTGTCATTACAGAGTTTATTTTCTCATCCAGGTCTTTAAGAAATTTCAAATCCCTGCGAGTCAAAATGCCCACAAGTTTTTTGCCGTCGACAATGGGGATGCCCGAGACATTTTGTACGTTCATCAGCTCTTGTGCCCTTCTGACCGGCTCGCTCGGCGATAATGTTACCGGGTCGAGAATCACCCCGTGCTCAGAGCGTTTGACCTTTGCCACCTCCATTTTTTGCGCCTCGACCGACAGATTCTTGTGAATTATCCCGATGCCGCCTTCCTGGGCCAGCGCTATCGCCAATGCCGCCTCGGTAACGGTGTCCATAGCAGCCGAGACAATAGGGATATTTATCGTGATATTGTTCGTCAATTGCGTACTGGTTTCCGCCTGGCTCGGCACAAAATCGCTCTTCGCCGGCATCAGCAGCACATCATCGAAGGTTATACCTTCAGCAACAATTTTGGTCTTGTCCATTTTCCGCTCCAAAAAAGTAATCGCTGCTTCGCTTCATATTAAACGAAAGAGTATAATACCGCTATAAACCACCGTCAAACCTAATTTTTCAGCCCGATAGACCGGTTTTCCTGTCCGTTTATTGTGCAGAAGCGAATATAATGAATAAATCTGCAAAAGCAGGAATTTCAGCGCCCATTTTGAGCACAAAAGTAGGTCTATACTAATGAGAGCTGATTCAGCGAAATACACGTTTACCAACGTGGGATAGGAGAGTCAGTGACGCAGAAGTCGGATTTAACATTGGTCGAAGCAGCTATCAACGGTAACGCAGACAGCTTTACCGAATTATGTCGGAGATACTATCCTGCTATGGTTGCAATTGCCCATTCGGTCATTGGCGACAGGCACCTTGCTGAAGATGCAGCCCAGCAGACCTTTGCAAAGGCCATTCGTCAAATGCTGCAGTTGAAAAATAAAACTAAATTTGTCGCCTGGCTCGCTACCATCTGCAGAAATGTAGCGCTGGATTTAGCACACAGCAGAGACAGACTCCAGAGCGCTGAGGACCTTTCGATGATAGCGGCCGAATCGCACGAAAATGACGTAACTGAGTCAGTTAAGGAAGCCTTAAACAAACTTTCGGCCTCAGCAAAAGAACTCATCTTCCTGCGATACTACGACGGCATGACCTACGAACAGATCTCTGCCGTCCTGGGAATCTCAGAACAGGCGATAAACGGAAGACTGCGAAGAGCAAAGAAAAAAATGGCAAACTATCTAAGACATAGTGGTTTTGGCGAGGTGTAATAATGAGCAGGAAAAAAGATGAAAAACGGCTGGACGAAGTAATCTCCCGGACCATCAACTCAGGTAAGCCCGAGTTCGACGCCGAGAAATGGAAACAGAAATACCCTGAAGAATTCCAAATGCTCCAGTCTATGTCCGCAGAGAAAACTCGCACTCGCCGACCGAGTATATGGAGAGTAGTAAGCCAAAGCCCAATCATAAAGCTCGCAGCAGCGGCCGTGATAATTGTAGGTATTGGTTTATATGCAGTTCTCGTTCACCAGGGCCCGGGTGAACACCATGTTCCCGTCGTAAAGTCTCCAACCAAAATGATGACAGCGATGTCACTGACAATGGCCTATCGCCGCGGCGGTATAGAAGCCATCGACGAACAGTGCGAAAAGGCAATCCGGATGCTCGGACCAAGGCCGCTGCG
>Ga0209427_10007464_pt1 | contig 12378 bp, 7 predicted proteins | sample DeeMarSWOR136_30_FD_187465 | JGI IMG/M metagenome (GOLD analysis project Ga0209427, IMG submission 187465) | Marine sediment microbial communities from White Oak River estuary, North Carolina - WOR-1-36_30 (SPAdes) (version 2) | ecosystem: Environmental > Aquatic > Marine > Intertidal zone >... | reverse complement strand
GTTATTAAGGTGACTTGTTACACTTTATTTTACCATATTTGGCAAGTGTTTATTAAAACCGCCAAAAAATCCCTGTAAATGCTTCAATTTCGCATTTTTCATGAATCTTTTTTCTCTGATCCACCGGAGTTTTCATAGTCATCAAAGGGCCTAAAATGCTGAGGAATGTTAAGATTTGTCCCCTTAAATAAATCCTGCTTTTTTGAATAAAGACTATATGGCTATACTCAACACCAGAAGTGATAATTCTGTGGGCGATTCCGGGCTCATGTTAAAATAGGGGATTTAAAGGCTGTTAACTCAACGGGGATAAAAATTTAAAAAGCCCCTGCCTGCGAGGAGAGGGAGAGAGATGAAGGGGCAGGGGCTTACAAAAAAACTTCTATAGTTTCTACGATTCGAACCATGCGTTGGTTCTGTCAGAATGGTTGTTTCAGGGGTTAAAAAAGTGGAGCTATACGACCGCGGAACTATCGTCAATAAAATGGATTACTACTGCATATATAGGAAAGGCCAAATTGCTTCGCTCCAATACGCTGTCCGTCCTTGAGAAGTTGTTCACAAAGCTTCTTGTAGTCTATATCCTGTACGGCACAGATTTGATCTATAGCGTGGGCGACGGCAATAGCCGCACTTTGTTCGAGAATCACAAGCTCCATACGAATTGACCCGAAGGCTGCCGATCACGGTGTGAGATGAGTGGCCCATAGATATCGGTTCGAGGCAACGTAGAGAACACCGTTGGCAGCGATTGGTGTACTATAGACCGGAGCCGACATTCGCATCTTGCTGAGCAATTTAGCCTCTCTGCCAGCTGCCATGATATAGAGCATCCTCTTGTTACCGAAGTACAGCTTGCCGTCGGCAACCAAAGGACCGCCCCATGTCTCATCCTTTGTCTCATATACCCAGCAGCGCTTTCCGGTTTCGGTATCAACGCAGTGAAGTCGTCCGGCAACATCGACAACATAGAGTAATTCATCATCAACGGCCGCCGTCGCTAGGCTGCGATCGATATCATCGTATGTCCAGATGACTCCAGTCCTGGTAATGTCACCGGTTTTCGACGCATCGATACAATGCAGCATCCCTTTGCCGCGGCCGTGAGCCGGGTCCTGGCCGATTGCCACATACACTCGGCCTTCGTAAAAAACCGGTGTTGCAATAATCTGGCTGGGGCCGATGTAATTGCCGTCGTTCTTATTGGTACTGTTGGATTTGCGCCTGTCTCCCTGGTAATAAGGAATCGGTTTGCCGTCATGGAACCTGTACTCGGGGGGATTGCAATCGTAGGACCAGACCTTTTTCAAGTGAACCACTTTCTCGCCGGCGACGGTCAGAGCTTCGAAAGCATAGCATATACCGTCTCCACCTCCGAAAAAGATAAGCGTCTTATCACCGACTTTTCCCGAAGATGGGGAAGCCCACTGCGCATGCCACATACGCGTACCTATTTTCTCTGCGTCGGTGGCCAGAAGTCGGCCCGTTATTTTATCCAAAACGACCAAACTGGGGGCCTGCGGCGCAAGAACTTTATTGTGGGATTCGTCCACGCCGTTCGACGTGCCGACATAAAGCATGTCACCCACAATCAGTGCCGAACAACTTGCGGCATCGTGAGGAAAAACCCCAAGCTCATCGATCAAATCGAACCGCCAGATAATGTCACCATCTTCTTCGGTCAACTTGATAGGTGTTTTGTCGGGGCCGGCCATGTACTGTGCCTCATCCATGAAGGACCCGTCATTGCCATTAGCCTGCCCCTTGACATCAAGACATAATACCTCATCGGCGCAGGTCACAATATAGACACGATCTGAGTCGACAGTCGGCGATGAGCACACACCGAGATGCTGATGACTAAAGTGTATACCGGCGGGCAGTTTGCGCCGTTCCGGTATTGCCAACTGCCACAGCAGCTCGCCGCTGTCTTCGTCGAAACATTTGAGAAGTCCGCCTTTGGCAAAGTCGAACCTTGGGTCGGCTGAAAGCGTCTGTGCATTGGTGCCGACAAAGACCCTGCCATCTGCCACGGTTGGATTACCATAAGCAAAGGCGCCAAGTCTGGCTACCCATTTGACATTTCTTGCTTTTTGGCCGTTGCCACTTTTACCGCTTGCCTTTTCCCTGTCCGGTTCAAAGGAATCGGGTAGGCCCTTCTCCTGCGAAACCATGTTCCGGTTATTTGTTCCGCCCCATTGCGGCCAGTCAGCGGCTTCTGTGGAAAGAGAAGCGATCAGAATGCAAACAGCAATGATTACCGGCGATAAAGTCCGATTCGAATACATGGTTGTTCTCCTTGCGTATCATATTTGAACTACAAGATGGCTCAAACGGCATGAGTTTACATTATTCAAGCTTAAAGTCAAGGCAAACAAACGTAATGGGGTTGTAAGCCTTAGTTGTTTCTGTTTTCTTTGGACTCACATAAGCTCAGCACTCCCCCAGCTAAAATATTATGGGATGCTTCTCAAATTCTTCTAATCATTACCGAACCGAAACCGGGCAGCAAGATGTATCAGATTTGCGGAATTAAATATACCCTTTCTTAACAGGCAAAAATACCCTACCACTTTTTTGCATCTCGAATCAAATGAATTATACTTTATACAGGGGCCGGTTTGTAAAAAAGCTGAAATGGCTTTTCACAGTACGAATAAATATCAGCTCGTCTCCTTCTATAGCGAAAAACTTGTACGGTTTGCATGTAAATTTCCCAAAAGGAGGGGTTTAAGCATGAAAAAGCATAAAGATAAATGCCCAGGTAAATGTGGACCTGACATATACAACGGAATTGACTCCCACAAATGGGAAAATAAGATGGAAATACAACACCTTACTTCAGGTAAGGCCGATATAAAAGTCGTTGTCAAGTTACCCAAGGATCATAATTGCACAAACTAATTCTCTTCTCACCTCCTGATTTAGGCTTAGATGATCAGCAATAGCCTTTAATACCGCTTCCCTTTGTACAGGAATCAGTTTTTGTCTGTTCACGATACCAGCCCGGAAACCCAGCAGAAATGGCACGGCGCCCTCAAAGACAGCCTCTTTTATCAAGACTTCGCCGCCGTCCGGAGCTAATACCGGGCTTAATGAAGTTTCATTCGCAAGTTTGTAACTTGTAACAGTCTATTTTATCCAGTTTTCCGCAAATCTGGCAAAGTCCGCGAGATTCACTACCCCGTCATTGTTAAAGTCCACCTGAATTGAACCTTCCTGACCGGACAAAAGCCATCGATCGGCGATTTTCGCTAAAACCTTAAAGTCATGTGGTATGCTCACGGTAGCGCTTCTGACGGTTACATTGCCACAATCATCCACTGCCTTATATGTGATGGTGTAAATCCTGCCGCTATTGGCACCACTGCGCTCGGACCTTACATAGATTTCGCCGTTCTCGCCTACCTCAATATCACCCGTAGTATGCCCATCGCCAATGGTGTTATCATCTTCGCTCATCACGATACCAACAAGAGAAACCTGTGGCGCAGTGTCACATTCGTCACTCACCGTCCAAGTCGGCACAACCTCGACCATCTTGTGACTCGGCGGCCACATATAGGTGGGCGTAACTGAAAACTCGAACTCGGGCGGCTTTGTATCCACCACCGTTATCGTCTGTACACAGCTTGAACTGTTGCCACAATCGTCCGTAGCTGTCCATGTACGCGTCATGGTCCCCGTATTGCCGCAACTCGGCTGCCACTGGTCGGTATGCGTAATTGTAACGCTACTGCACGTATCACTGGCCGTTGCAGAACCATTTGCCTCAACACTCGTATCAGCCGGGCATTCAAGTGTAACATCCGCAGGACAAGTGATGATCGGCGGAGTCGTATCAACAATCGTTATTATCTGTACACACTCTGAGCTGTTGTCGGATCCGTCCGTCGCAGTCCATGTACGAATCAGCGTCCCCGTATTGCCGCAGGAGGGCTGCCATTGGTCACTGTGCGTGACTGTTAAAACACAACCGTTATCACTGGCCGTCGCCGAACCATTTGCCTCAACGCCGGTATCAGCCGGACATTCGAGTGTAACATCCACAGGACAAGTGATGACCGGCGGCGTCGCATCTACAACCGTTATCACAACTTCGTTGGGCTCCGAGTCATCTATCCCGTCATTAACAATCAGCGTTATCACATACTCACCCGGGCATCCACTATCTAAGGTAACAGTCGGAGCTGCTCCATGACAGGGACTCTCCAGAAAAGGCCCCGTCCAGGTACAAGTCAGTGGAGTCCCCTCCGCGTCGCTTGAACAGCTGCCGTCTAATGTAACCTGTGTCCCCTGCCCCGTATTGCATGCACATTCGACCGTCTGGTCTTCCCCGGCTTCTGCGACCGGAGGTGTGTTCTCCGTTGTAAACGACCAGTCATTCCCGTCAACTGCGCCGCAGCAACTTCGCGATATCACCTGCCAGAAGTACCTCATACCACGCTCCAGTGTCTGGCCGGGCTCCGGCGTCGGGTCACATCTCGGTTCGGTCAAACCACTTCGAATCAACTCCAGTTCGTTCGGGTCCGTGCCGAAATAAACATCCCAGGTCATAGGACAGGGTGGGGCGTACCTGAAAAGAACAGCCAAACCGGGATGAAGCTTCGCCTCGTTGCACAGATAGTTCAATCCGCAGCTGGAATCCCTCTGAATGCCTACAGTCGCGCCTGAGCCGGCTTCAAGGCTGGGGTCCGCGTATAGCAGAAGAATGTCACCGTTCTTTTCGAAAAGCTGTGCCTGAGCAGTTAACCTGCCTTGGGAATCGCTGCAGCAGTGCATCACTCTCTCCCACTGAACAACAAGGATTCGATTGGGTTTTTCTCCGACAACCGCAACGTACACATTGTCGTCACCATCTTCATTGGGATAGAGATCATCCCAGTAAACCGCTATGAAGGTCTGGATGCTGTAGGTGCTGGGGATGCAACGGTTGCTTAGGCTGAAGTACTCATCCACGAAGTAGATCGCTCCATTAGAGCCAACCGACAAATAATTGTACTTGTTCCCATAGAAAGAGAAATGAAACGGCAGCATTATGGGATACCACCAACTGTCATCCGAAAGACGGAGATTAAAACCTGCCGTTAACTCTGTGGATCCCGGCGCGACCGGTTCAGCCTCACCAGAACCGGGAGGGGGCGGCGGTGGAGGCGGAGGTGGTGGGGGCGGAGGAGGAGGTCCACCGGCAGCTATCTCGATCCAATTAAAGGATGGACCGTATGGCTCGTCATTGTCGATGAAAATGTAATCACCGGCATCCGGACCGCCACTATGCAATTCGCCTATTTTCTCGGCCGCTGCCACGGCCATCGCTTCCGGTCCCTCCGATTCTTTTACTCCCGCTTCATCGCCCGTGCGCACGCCCGGTAACAAGTAATCAGGCCGAGTGAAATCAAAACCGAGCACGGACTGAATACTTCCGCTAAAAATGTCGTTTGCAATCTGACCCTCACACATTTCTCCTTCAAACATTTCTCCGCTGCCGGCCTGTGCCTCGGGCTCAGGCAGTCCTCCAGGGATAGGACTGTACGTTAGATTATCCAGCAAAAACACCGATTCGATAGCCGGGTCGGGATTAGCAAAGGTAATGACGGCATGCGAGATTGGTTTGGTACTTGTACCGCGGTTCATTCCCTCCATATAACCGAATCCCATGTCATTGGCATCGGCCGTAAAAGTCCCGATCGGTTGAAACGAACTGTCAATTAAAACCATTGTGCTCGCATCAGTTTGTGAGCCCATGGCGACCAATAAGAAGCCGTAGGAGACACCATAGACAGGAACGGCAAAATCCAGTGTCAAATAAGTCTCATTCACATCACCATAGATGCATGGAATTTGGATATATTCAGTATCAAGCGTACCCGTGATTATGCTCGCATAGCCATTATAGAAACCGAATCGAACATCCCCTATCACCATATTGTGGACCATCGTGCCGGAAGATAATCCGTCAAAAGTTATTGTTACCGGGTCCAAGTCGCCTTCCGACTTCCATTTCAATTCGACATCCAAAGCAACATCTCTAGCGCCGTCGCACGGGTCCGGGTAGTCTGGTTTTAAAATGGATGGACAGTACAACTCGAAGTCCTCGTCACTTTCGTCCGTATATATTCCATCGGTTATTCTTATACGGTAATCTGAGTCGGCCGGAAGGCGTGGAAATATGTCCCAGGTGAATTTGTTGTTGTTGGGTATGTTGACGGCCAACTGCGCGTAAACGTTCCCTCCTTTGAGAAGATAAATATCAACAAAGGGACCTCCGTCAATCGAATACCATCGAATATTGTATCTGGACGACAGTTTCAATGAATCTCCGCCGTTGGGAGCAATAACCGTCAATCCGCTTGATGCGGTTAGCGCATTGTACGCATTAAGACGCAATCCGGAGACTGTTTTGCCGTCCAGCGACGGTACCGGATCGCCGGTCCACACCAACCTTGTCTTCAACTCCTCCAATGACATTGTTGTCAAAGCAGGATTAGGAACGTTCGCCATCACCAATGCGGCAACCCCCGCCACGTGCGGTGTCGCCGCCGACGTGCCGCTGTACCAAGTGTAGTTTTCGGCGTGGTCCTCTATACATAGTATACGAATATTGTCTACTTCCGCACCGAAGTAGTTGTTTTCCACACCATCGGTGACCCAGCGGAACCTTACCCTCATCCCTTCATTGCGATACGAGTCAGGAATATCAACACTCATCCCGTAGAAATAGCCCTCGTAGTAGTAATAGGGGCCGCTTATATAAAAAACCTCCCGCCAGGTACTACCATCCCACACATAGACGTTTAGATAATCATCGTAGTCACTTTCTAAGCGGAACTCGAACTCCAGCGAAAGCCCGCGCAAGCCACGTGTATCAACCGGAGGGCTTACAATGGAGCCGTAACTGCCGCTGGAATAAGGCCGGGAGTGATTCCAGTCACCGCGGGCGGCTATATTGTTTTCATCATAATAGGTCGGCGCCAGTACCGTACCCCAGTGGTTACCCACACCCTCCCGTGTCATTTGTGTACCGCTAAAAGTAGGCCTGGACGCACCCTGAAAATCCTCAAAGAACACCGTTCTGTATGTCGGATAGCAGCTCAGAATGCTCACTCCCGGTGCACCTAAATCCACTGACTCATCACCGTAGTTGGAATAGCTTTGCAGCATATCTTCATCGTCGGTTGCCGCGACTGCAATCACGTTTGAAACCTCGTAGCTCGCAGGGTAGTATGGTTCCGAGTCGTTGTCCCCCCCGTAATTACCCGCCGCAGCCACGAACAGAACGCCGTGGTCGCGGGCATGTATAATCGCATATTCCAACGCCAGAGAGTATCCTTGGCCGCCCCAGCTGTTGTTCAGAATTTTGACCCCGTTGGATACCCCGTAGATTATCGCATCGATAGTATCTACCGTATCGCCTCCACCACTCGCACCGAGGGTTCGCAGCGCCATTATCTTGCATTGCCAGTTGACCCCGGCCACTCCAAGCCCGTTATCACCGACGCCTGCTATTATACCGGCACAGTGCGTACCATGGCCGTACGAGTCACTGGGATCGCCGTCGTCCTGGTAGAAATCGTAGCCATGAACATCGTCCACATATCCGTTGCCGTCGTCGTCGATGCCGTTGCCGGCTATCTCTCCGGGATTGACCCACATGTTGTCGACCAAATCCGGGTGCAGATAATCGATGCCCGTATCGATAATTCCAACGATTACATCTGAGCCCTCCGGCACGCCGGTCGCAATATCCCAGGCCTCCGGAGCGTCAATGTCTGCATCTTCTGTTCCTCCCGTCTGCCCGGTGTTGTGCATACTCCACAACTGATGGAAACGCGGGTCGTTTGGGGTCCGCGCTATACGCACACGGTAATTAGGTTCAACAACAAGAATACGCCGGTCTCTCGCCCCCCAGTTCTCTGCTATTGCACTCTCTACTGATTTTCCTGCCGGCAGTGCGACTCGAAGCACCTCTTTACCACGCGAAAAACTAATACGCTTTTCGACCGTCCCGTTCAACGCAGCTTCCACACCGGCCAAGTCCTCCGCCGCCTCCACTTCACCGTTTCTGTTCACGTCCGCCGACAGCAGCACAAGAACCTCGCCCGGAACATACAAATCCTCCTGCACAGGTAATCTCGATATCATGCCTGCCGGCTGAACTGCCCGGACACCCTGCGAGCCGGCAATCGCCAGCATACAAACCAGTGCTGCCCCAAGTTTTATGGCACGCTTGCCGAACAAAAAAATCATACTTCGTCGTTTCCTGAATTCCCTCATTGTTTTCTCCTTCTTTCTCTGGGGCAGCCATTCGTACTGCCGGTTCTTAATGTTCTGCTGATTGTTCTGCCGATATTTACAGTGCGCTTTTCGCACAGGAGTTTCGCTTCAAAATCCGGCTTTGGAAGCCAATATCACGGTTTCCGCCGCAGGCTCAGGAAAAAGTCCATAAATCAACTCAGAAAAGAACCCTTCTAAATATATAAGACGTAACGAACCTAAAATTGTTACAAAAATTTCTTCTTTTTTTTACACCTCGAAGACCATAATTTCGCAACGTTATACACTTCAAGACCTGTGTATACTCAAAATGGATTTGCACTTTTCCTCCTGCTTCTAACTTACTTATACCTTCTACGAAAGCTCGTAAACGAATCCGGTAAAAAAGCCGGCTTTTGTTCCGGGAGAAAGCCTCACATCCAGCGAAAAAACTTTTCTCACCATCCTTACTTTTACAACAGTAATATATCCAGGCTAAAGATAAATGTCAAACATATTACACCTTTTTTCGTACTTACCGCCGTTTTTTACAAAAATTTTACAATACAGAATGAATAACAGCAAAAAACTGTCTACTTTTACGTACTCAGAAGCTAATAGCGGAATTTGATTGACAAAAAATCTTTCATCTTGAATGTAAGGCAGAAACAAAAACACTCTATGTGTGTCCTATTCCCCAATCTCCAATCCCTCGAATCCGGCCCCTGACCTCTGTATTCAGGCATCAGTCTCACTATCACCGCTACCTCACCCCCTTAGAAGTCCCAAACAATGCTCCGACACTTACCGAATCCGAACTACCTCTAACGGGCAATCAAGGCAGCAGGAGCGTGCAGGCTTAATACTCTACAATACTCGATTGAAGCCAGTTTTCGGAAAAGGCAGCAAAATCCGCCATATCGACTGTCCCGTCACCGTTGAAGTCAGCCCTGTTAAGAGGCTTATGCCTGCCGCGAATAATAACACAATCCCTTCCCTCTATAGGTGTTTCATCCGACAACACGCCGGTAAGCTCCAAAACTAATTCATCACCGTGGCTGACCTCACCCAGCGCTCCCACAATCATTTGCGTTTCAAACTTCAGTGTAAGGTCGGTGAAACCATCAGGGCCTTCTGTAGAACATGCACATTCGTTCGCATCTGATACCGGCGCAGCAACATCTTCGAAGCTACTGCGAATTGGGGCAGCACCGGCCAGGCGAATAGAAGCTATATCAATACTGTTTACGTCAAAATCCTCAGTGCCTAAGATGGCCACAGGGAGCACGCCGCGGCTTTTTACATTAAGCGGATTCGGACAGCTTCCGGGCTTGATGTCTACACCAACCGGTATCGGTTTTAGAAACGGTCTTAAAAAAGGATATGTTTCATTTTCAACAATATCCCAAACCTCAACAAAATTCCAATTAACAAAAGTAGCCTGCTTCATCATCTCTGCGGTTGTTTTGCCGATTCCGCCTTTACTTGTAGTTTTGCCGGAAGTATTAATATCCCAGTAACTATCGTATGTACGCCCACCCTGGTAGTTGAAACCGACTAAACCACCTCCAATTCCGGTTACTCTTCCCACTGAATAACATCTGGTAATATATCCCCCCTCAGGATAAGGATTATCTCCGACTAAACCACCAACCTTCCAATAAGCCGATACATCACCGGTTGCATAACAGTCACTCATAATACTGCCATGTCCGTTATATCCCGCCAGCCCCCCCACCTGATGCGCACCACCTGTGGCAGTTACCTTGGCCCTTGAAAAACATTGGTACACATATGTGTCCGCACCACAGCTTGCCCCTATAAGGCCGCCAAGTCTCATCTGGTAATTGTGCGAACCCCGGACGCTGCCGCTTGACCATGAGTTGCAAACCGTAGACCCGCCGGAATAGCCAACCAAAGATCCTGAGTTTATCCGAGCGGTTATATCAACTTCAGACAAACCCACATTACAAACTACAGCCCCATCTCTGATGCAACCAAACAAACCGACCTCATTAGTAGAAGGTCTGTTTATGTATAGCGAAGTTATCGTATGTCCCTGTCCATCAAAATCGCCTGTGAACGGATTGGAGGCCGTTCCGACCGGCAGAAAACCCTGGCCGCCGTTCAAGGTTTTCGTGGCAGAGGCATCGATATTATTACCCAACTCATAATACGCATCCAAGTCGTTTTCCATTTCCTGAAGCTGCTCAACAGTTGTGATCACGTAAGGATCTGCTTCCGTTCCTGAACCACTTCCGCTAAATGCCAATGCTTGCTCACACAGCACCACAACGACCGGTAATGCCATTGCCCTCAAAATAATTGATTTGCTGTTCATAACTTCTCCCTTCAAAATGTGATTGATATATTCTCCAGATTCCGTCACGCCCAAATTCAAACGTCCATAAATTGTCCGCTCCTTTGTTATTTTCTCTATTGATGAATCCAATATAAGTATACTGCCTCGAAGTTTCAAATAAAGTAAAAAATATGAGAATCATCCAGTTTTTGGGACAAAATCAGGTAGTTTGTGCAGTCTCGTAGACGGTCAGGCCCGTAAATACAGAAAAAAAGCTCCTGTCCGGCGGAGGGAGAGGAGAAAGCGAGATAACGAACAGGAGCTTAAGTGCACGCTTTATAAATGTAAAATATAGACATTCGATGCATAAGTCAAGTATAAAAATTAAATTTTTTTCAGATCTTTTCAGCCCGTTTTCCCAATATAACCAGGGCCGGGCAGAACTGCGGGCAGAATTTAGCATTTAGCGGATAAGCGTTAACGGGAAGCGGATATACGTTCAAAGTTGTACAGACCAAACGAAAACAGCCAGAGCCTATGACAAGGTAGAAATGAAATATCGCGACCGATTTGCGAGTGTTAACATGAAAACTTAAAGCCCGTGTTTCTCAACAATGAGAATGATGAGATCGCACAAGCGTAAAATGCAAAAAAAAAAGGGAGACGCAGGCCTTTTTTGTTAGCTTACTGCTCGTCACCCTGTCTCCCTGTTGCGATATACCTTTATCGGCCTTATTCTGGCCATTTACTTATGTAAGGCGAAACCGCCTATCGCAACCTGTATACTATATCAAAAAGCAAAACATTAGTCAAGAAAATTGTGCAAATCTCAGCGCTTTCTTTTGCTCAATAACAGCACAAAACCGGGCATAAAGAATTTTGTGAACTGGATAGGCAGGATTTATTCACAATTATCTGCCGGCAAGCAAAAAAACGGAAATGTGAGGTTCTTGAAGTAAACCTAATAAGATAATGAAGTTACAAAAAACCTGCACCTTGTAAGCTATGGTTCAATCCAGAAATTGTAATGCGTATCGTCGCAATCCGGCACATTTGCGTCCGGCTGATTGAAGTACGTCTTGAAAATAATCAGGTCGGCACCGGTTACCCTTTTGCCTAAGAAAGGTGCGTGGTTGAGGTCGGCACAAATATAACCGGGTCGCATCGCTAATTCGGCATCAGTAAGACCAAAAGGAAACTTGAACATGATCAGGTCGGCTCCGGTTACCGGTTTACCGAGGAACAACTTGCCGTCGATATCGCCACGGCACTGCTTGCGATAGCACCAGCAGTCAGGCTTGCCCCAGGCTTCCCAATCACCATAAGCCGGGTGTGTCTCCTTCATACATTCGTTAGTGTCCGTCACCTCTGCAATGTTGGCGTCGTCATCGGGGCGAACATCCAGAGTATACGGCCGGCCAAGATTTGGCTCTGACCTTGCATTGAAGCTGATAATGACCTCGTTTCTATCTCCAACCTGAGCAGCCGTAATATATACGTCCGCCCGTGCAGGAACAGTAGCAACCAATGCCACAAGCGCGGCAAATCCTATCCTTTTCATCTAGTTACCTGCCTTTCTTATATCTTTCTATTATAAACTAACGAACTTACAAAATAAATACCTGATAAGCTATGGCTCAATCCAGCAGTTGTAATGCGTCTTGTCACACTCCGGCACACTTGCTTCCGGCAAATTGAAGTACGCCTTGAACATAATCAGGTCGGCCCCGCTTACCCGTCTGCCAAAGAACGATGCGTGGTCGAGGTCGGCACAAATGCCGTTTGGAACAAGCGCCAGCTCCGCATTGGTCTTATTAAAGGCG
>Ga0209427_10007461_pt1 | contig 12380 bp, 11 predicted proteins | sample DeeMarSWOR136_30_FD_187465 | JGI IMG/M metagenome (GOLD analysis project Ga0209427, IMG submission 187465) | Marine sediment microbial communities from White Oak River estuary, North Carolina - WOR-1-36_30 (SPAdes) (version 2) | ecosystem: Environmental > Aquatic > Marine > Intertidal zone >... | reverse complement strand
TCTTGATAACAAATCCCTGATTCATGAGATCCTCAAGTCCGGCTTCTTCGTACCGACGCGGTACGTGTGTGCTGATGAAAGTCTTGGGGTCCAAGAGAGTCTTAGCAAAAGGGATCTGCTCGCCGGCTACGTCGACCAATTGGGTGTATTCATCTGTTGATAGATTGAAGGGAGTGGCTCTGTTATTATAGCAGTCCTTCCAGACCTCTAGGCGCTTTAGTCCTGGACCAGCTCCGCTATCGGATTCGACAATCAATATTTCTGAAGCTTGGTTAAATGCAGTGATGATGGCATTCAATGTTTTTATCGTGGAACAAATCCCTGTCTTGGTGTTATAGATTCCCACTTTGACAACGACTTTTCGATTCGGAGCATTAAGCCCATTCAGCCCTCCAATAGTTTCGATGGCTTGGGGGAGAGAATCAGTGTTTACAACGGCTACAGTTGGCTTCACGACAAGCAGCTCGTTTAGTTTAAGCGGCTAAGGGCTTTTTGAGTATTACTTCGAACATTTCTAGTTCAGGTCGTATTTTTGCGAAGTTCGCTGCGAGGGGGGCATTAGTTCTGAAATAGAAGTTCGTTCGTAATGGTGTATCACTCCAACCAGCTACTTCGACCTCTTTTGCGAGCTCATAGACCAATCGTTCCCATACGTGCTGATATCCAGCCCGGATTGCTGTGAACCGCATCAATACCCGTGGTTCGTCTCCGAAGAGGAACCGCTGATCTGGCTCGATTTTGATTGGTGCGCTGGCAGCTATGACTTTGTCCTTATCGAAGAGGAGAACCGCGTGGCCATCTTTCATCACTCGACCTTTGAAGTAGGTCTCTCGAGCTTCATCCTTGGCAAACTCTTGAGCGAGGCTGGGATCAGCCTGTGAAATCTCATAGAGGTATTTCAGATCCTTCATTGTTGCAACACGGCTCGTAAAAGCCATGAGCTTGTCAGACAACTTCCATTTACTGATTTCCTTGAAATCCAAATCAAGGACGTACCGATAGATCCTTTCAAGTTCAACAAAGCCCTTCTCTTCCCAAAATGCTATCTGCTTACCAGCTATCTTGGCGGTGTAAACAACAGTTGTTGCGATTTCCTCTGTCCCTTTTTGTTTCTTCAAGTAGGTAAACATTTCATTGAAGAGCTTCTCTTGAACTTCAATCGGAGCTCCTGGCATTGCCCATGGGTATCCGATATACACCCGTCCTCGTTCAGAACTAGAATTTCGAGAGGTGATATAGGCTAAAGGTTCACCGGATTCAGTCAACGCATACATGGTCATTTTTGAATCCCGAGTCAAATTACGAACACGAATTTCTTCAGCCCGTGCGGGGAGCCCAGATGCCTCAGAATAGATTTTGGCTTGGATTTCTTCGAGCCCTTGGTCGGGCTCCCAATGGCGATATACAACTTTCAAAATAAATCAACTTCCGTAAAAAACGAGCTTACTATTCTCGTTTATTGAGAATAATAGGACATTTAGTAATATAAATCTCTTGTGATATAAGACTAATTAGACATGTTGAGCACCTATATGCGTTCCAGTGGAGTAATTCCCAGCAGCTCGAGGGCGTTGGAAAGCACTTGACGACCAAGGTCAACGAGAAGGAGACGAGCATTCTTGAGCCCAGGAGTTTTGGCTTTGAGGACCGGGCAGTGATTGTAGAATGCGTTGAAGGCAACGGAGAGGGCGTAGGTGTACTCGGCGATATGAAAGAGCTCGATGCGGGTTCCCCAGACTTCGCGGTGGATTCCCTCTACGACTTCAAGGATGAGGGCTGGGAAACGGCCAAGGAGCTTGATGAGTTCGGTTTCAAACGGGCTGGATAAGCTGCTGAGGCGCGCTGTTTTCGGAGCAGCCTCCTTTTGGAGGATGGAGCTAGCCCTGGCATGGGTATACATCAAGTAGGGAGCTGCGTTGCCATCGAAGTTGAGCATATCTTCCCATTTGAATACGATTTGTTTTTCGACTGCAACTTTGAGCAGGGCGTATCTGATTGCAGCTGATCCAACGGCTTCAGCGACTTGGCGGAGGAAGCGGGCATCTGCCTCAGGGTTACGCTTCTTCACTTCTTTTCGCGCACGACGTGTGGATTCTCGAAGGATATCGTCGGTGCTTTGACCTATCCATGTGCCTTTTCTTCCAGAGATTCGAGCATCTGGGAGTGTTACGAACTCGTAGGCGAGATGATAGTAGTTGGCTGATGCCTTCTTATAGCCGAGAGTTTCCAAGGTGAGGTAGACGGTGCGTTGCTCTTGGCTTTGAGGCATGCCGATGACATTGTAGATCACATCGGCGGGACGGTAGTGGCCCTCCTCTCCCTGTTGTTTAGTGGTCCAAATCTCGTTTTCACGGGCTTTGGGGCTGTTGAATGGTTCGTATTTGAAGGGATCTGGAATGACTCCAAATTTCCAAAAATGGAACACTATGTCTTTTCCGGTATAAGTGGCGACTCCATCAGAGCGGACCAACACTTTTTCTGTATCCTTCAATTGCTTGAACTCTTCATAGGCGCCAAGGTCCACGATTACACAACCCGCTTTTTCACCCGCTGTGGGCCGGGATGCCGTGGGCGCTTCCATAATTTTCTTCAGACCCTTAGCGAATAAGCCAGAATGCGCAATATCGCTTTCCCACACTAATAGATCATGATGAACGTTAAGCCGATCATGGGTTTTATGATGAGCTCGTAGCACCCGTTCCGACATTTTTCGGGCTTCCGAAGCCACTTCATTATACCCTTCTTCCATGAGCTTCAAGTATTGGCGAACCTGCGCTTCGTCGTATTTGTCTTGGGCATCCACATAGAGGCGGCCAATCACTTGGTCATATTTCCCTTTGTACTCTGACGCATCTAGGTGTTTTAGCGCCCAATACGCAACAGCGATTTGGAGTCCGAGGTCATTGATGTAATCCATTCGGGTGACATCATACCCGACGGCTTGCATAAGTCGGGCAACTGTGTCACCAAGGACGGCGTTTCGGGCATGGCCGATATGCAAGGGGTTGTTTGGATTCACCGCAGGATATTCCACCACGACATGCTTTCCTGCAAACCTCTTTGTTTTACCATATAAGGGTCCGTCGGCTTGAATCGCTTCGACGACCAATCGGCGATAGGGAATGATGTTGATGTAGAAATTCACATATGGTCCCTGAGCAACGACCTGCTCAATGAGGGGAAACTGGATGGGATCGAAGAACGCTAGTTCCTTAGCGATTTCTGCGGGGCCCTTCTTAAGCTGCTGAGCCAAGTGGAAGGCTGCGGTGCAAGCTAAATCCCCATGTTGTGGGTCTCCGGGTATTTCGAGGTATCTACTAAGGTCTTGTCCACTGGCTAGAAGTAGTGCTTTAATGACCTGTTTCTTGAATTCTACCCAAGGATTTTCGACGTTCACCATTATCTGATTCCTACTGAGATTACGCGAAGTCAGCCTTTTTTCTCTTTCGTCAAACACTGATGGGAGTTATCCTCTCAAGATTAAGAACGAAACCATTAAAATAGGGTGTATCGTAACTCGCCTGAATCAATTATGGGCCCGTGGCCAAGTGGATACGGCGACAGGCTTCGGACCTGTAGATCCGGGGTTCAAATCCCTGCGGGCCCGCCAGTCCCTTTTACCTCATAACTTAAGGGTTATTGAATGTGGTACCTATTTTTACCGGATATCTTTCAAGTCTTAGTTTACTCGCTCCAAAGTTTAGGGAGGAGTGTACTTCTGGCGATTTTCGAATCGTTTTGGTAGTGATGTCAGTAGTAAACCAAAGAGAAACGTGTGTGTCTATTTGGTAGACTTGAATCGACCTTTGAGTTTGTTTAAGACATCGGGAAGTGTGGTATATTCCATAGCTGTTGGAGGTAGACGATGAGGTTCAAAGGGTCCGTGACGGCGTAGATAATCTGCGACGTACATGCATTGGTCACGTGTTAAATCCCAAGCAGGGTCATCGAAAACATCTAAAGGCTCAGTTAGTCTCCCATCTTTCATGCTAAAAGCTAATCCAATGACACGTGGAGGACCGTCAAAACGTGTGCATTGTGAGTATTGAAGAGGAACGGGCATTAGGGGGCCGTTGTGGCTTCCGCGCATCCATCCGGTTACAAGATGACCAAGTGCGAAGCCTTCGAGAACTTCCCCCGTTGCAGGAAATCCACTTTGTGCCCGTACGATGGCAGCAGGATCATCTTTTCCAATGTACTTTCCCGCAACTGCGTATAGTTTCTCGGTGGAGATGGCTGCCCCGATACCCCGTTTTTCGTCCTTTGAAAAGACGCGTTTGATGACATAGTCTTCTGTTGACCCAATTAAGGCTAAGAGATCGTAGGTTTCAGCGGGGGTTTCGAGTTTTACCATTTTGTCGTTTTTGATATCGAAGACTTCGAAGATGAAGCCATCGTGCATCTTTGGGTCGATGATGAGGCCAGATGTATTAAAAGGATCGGCGAACACCCGGTAGATTGGGTAGTTGAAAGCGCCTGGGGCAGTTTTATCCGCCGTAAAAACTACAAAGGGTTCAGCCGGACGTTCTTCAAATTCCATTTCTGCAACGCCAGGTCCCATTCCGCGGACATTGCCACTGAAGGCTTCCTTCAGGATGTCCTGTCCGGCTCCGTAGAGTCCACGTTCCTTCGCATTTTGTGCGCCTTTCATAAGGGCATCGAAAGCGGTTTTGTGGATTTCTTCGTCATCAACTCCACGAGTGTGGGTCATCATGATCTCGCTATCATCACCCGCATTCCAGATTTTGTAGTCAATGATGAGTCCGGATTGGTGGGCGTCGTCGATAACTTGACAGATGACATCAGTAGTCACATCACAGGTGCGGATGTGACCACCAATACTACCAATATCGGCTTTGATTAGGGTGATAGTGATTTTCACAGGTACCACCTGTGTTATACTCCTTTTTTTCACGTGTTGGGTGCAACACGCTGAAGGCAGACTATCTTACCATTATTAAATAATTTGGTTCTTTTGCACAAATTTCTTTTTTTATCCCTCGTTCTGGAGAACCCGATTTAGGTGTTAGAGTTTGTTTAACTCTTTGAGGTATCGGCGGCCAAGCTCGACATAAATTTGCCAATTTGTTGCAAGTTCTGTACGATCGTTAGGAGTTAGAGATCGGACAACTTTGCCTGGAATGCCAAATACCACACTTTCAGGTGGAATCTGCTTCCCAGGCGTGATCACGCTCCCCGCCCCAATGATTGTGTGATGTCCGACATGTGCACCATTTAAAATCACAGCACCTATCCCGACTAGGACGTTATCATCAATGGTACATCCATGGGCAACGGCGTTGTGCCCAAGGATTACGCAGTTCCCAATTTTGGTGGGGAATCGAACATCAGCGTGAACGGTGCTGTTGTCTTGGATACTAGAATCAGTTCCTATTGTAATGGTGTTGTAATCAGCACGAATTACTGCGTGCTCCCACACGTTACTTCGAGCTCCAATAGTAGCCGCCCCAATGACTGTTGCTCGTGGGGAAATGTATACATCCGCGGCAATTGTCGGTTTCTTATCTTGGTAGGGGATGATTGGCATACATTCTCATCTCTAGTTTTTCTGTTGGTAGATATCTTTATGCCATAACTGTTACTCATTCACCGCCTTCCAAAGCTAGAATTGCGGCACCCAGGGCACCGGTGTATTGGGGTTCCCTTGGTACCCAGAGTTCTGTTTGGATTGCCTGGGCCAAATAATATAGAAACCCAGGATTTAGCGCAACTCCGCCAGTCACAGAGACTGGTGATTTGACTCCGACTCGTTGAGAGAGAGTGGCGATTTTTGACGCCATTGCTTTATGAACACCCGCAGCAATATCTGAAGGACTTTCTCCAGTTCCGATACGCCCAATTACTTCGCTTTCAGCAAAGACAGTGCATGTACTGCTGATTGCCGAAGGGTGCTTGGCTTTCAAAGAGAGAGACCCTAATTCGTTGATTGAAACCTCAAGGACCCGTGCCATTACTTCTAAGAATCGTCCAGTCCCTGCACTACATTTGTCGTTAAGTTCGAAGTCAAGGGGACGGCCATCGGTGCCGATACGTATTACTTTGGAATCTTGTCCGCCGATATCGATGAGGGTATGAATTTCAGGATTGAGGTGGTGGACCCCGATGCTGTGACAGGTGATTTCGGTGACAGATTTTATGGCATTGAGGGCTTGACGGCGACCATATCCTGTACTAATGACAGGAACGACCGTGAGGTCTTGCTGAGAGCTTTTTCTCAACTCGTCTAGGCATTTTTGTACAGATTTCTGGGCGGAGGCACCTGTGGCGAGCAGATATTGGGTAACAACGTTACGCTTGGCATCGAGTAATACAGCTTTCGTGGTAGTGGAACCTACATCTATGCCTATGCCCAAAGTTGATTTGGTAACCACGGTTATCGGCTCTTAAACAATCATTTCGAGGAGGGCTTCGACTCGAGTCTCTACTTGTGCTTCATTGTATTGTTGGCTGTCAACCATATCGCCTTCGATGATGACACCAGGAACCCCGGTTCGACGGGTGATTTCTTCTTTAGTAACCATTTGACCTAGGGAATACCGCTTACAGGAACGGACAGAGAACAATACAAATCCTTCTAGATCATAATCTTTGATAAGTGAACACATTTTGTCGATTTTGGCTGTGAGCCCCTTATTGAGGTAGACGTTTGAATAGACTTTCGCAATGCTTTCTAGAATTTCTCCTCGCGGGATATTCGCTGACCAAGCATGAGTGTACGAATCCGCTGGGAAAGATACGCCTTTCTTAGCTAAGGTATTAAAGAAGTTGTAGATGGTGAACCATGGTGGAATATTATCCCAGAGCAATCGGACTTTCTCATCGACGATGGCGCCTACATTATTTTTCACCCGATCTTGAACCTCTGCTAGAAAAGCCTGATAGAAGCTAATCGCCTGTTGTGTTCCACGTAAAGCAACAATGGGAGCCATGGATAGGAACCGGTCTGCACAGTTAAGGGGCGTGGGTTTGTGGCGACACGCCTCTAATGCACGAGTCCAGAGAGATATTGCTTCGTTGGACAGTTCAGCGACTTGAATGAGTTTCTCTTCATCGTAATCTTGGTTGAATGTCTGACTCAGGAACTTTATAAGGCCCTCAAGTTTGGATTTTGCATAGGAAAGGTGATGGGATGGTTGATCTCCTTCTAAGGGCGGTATATCGACGAGATAGACTGGTGCTCCAGTCATTTCAGAGACAGCTTCGTACCAGGAAAGAACGGTGCCACAGATATTATTGCAGGCCAGGAGGGCTTGAGGTGTGGGAAGGCCAGTAAGGGGGCTTTGTTGAGGATTCTTAACAGAGCCAATACTACTCCGAGCATAGGAACACAGCTCCTGAGAGAACCCCAATTCTTCAGCAAAGCCACAGAGTAATGGGCCGCATTTTTCTGATCCAACAATAGCTCCGTACTGCTCGGGGTAGGCAGCTGTTACATCGAATGCCACGGGAATCTCAACGGGGAAGCCTGATGTCACCCATGCCAAACGTCCCTGCTGTGAAGCCTGTTTCGTACTTAGAATGTGAAGCGTCATGGTGTCGCGCAGAAGCTTGCTGGTGTTCAGTTTTCGGTAAGCTTTTTCTTTGGGAGTGGTGGTTGCGTCTGGAGCCATTATCTTTCACCTTTTAGTATCATCTTGCTGTGAGGGTTTCAAGAAAGCTTTGTATGCGCCCTTCTAATCGTGCACGGTCAGAAAATTCTGGATCTAGAGGGACTCGGACAGAGAGCACTTTCTTTTGTTCTGCAAGTTTTAGAGTGTCAGGAACTTCGAACTGATCTGGATCACAGAAGGATTGCTCACAGATAATTAATCCGTCAATCTTCAGTTTCTCGAATACCCTTCTAAGAAAGGTCAATCGAGAGTGTAAACCCTCTTGTGTGGGCTCTGCTGGCGCACTAAGGATACTTTGAGCCATTTCTGTGAAGGGATTACAATGAAGGTTAGGCGCCTTGGTGAAGGTTGTCCGATAAGTAAAGGATAATAGATCAAAGGCGATCTCAAGGTCTTCGAGATCTGCGTTGGCTTTGGCATTATTGAAGTGGAATGCAACACCTTCAGGGTCGACCATTCCTCCTATTATCATAATACGAGGTTCCTCTGTTGATTGGATTTCTATTTGGTCAGGAATATGACCAGCTAACAGACCATGGCGAAGAGCTTCAGTTGTTGGGAGACGTTGTTCTTTGCGAAGCTCGTTTTGCAGGTGGGTGGCAACACTTTCGATTTCTGTAAGCATATTGAGGCTAGGTGCTGTAAGGAATTTCCGAATGAGTCTAGCGTATTCAAAGTATGGATAGATTGAAGGCCGAATGATGCGTGCTACAGCGATGAATTGAGCGGCTGCCTTGAATTCGGCGATGAGTGCGACGGCTTTTTGATAGCGCTCCATAACAAACCGCTTGCCTAAAATAACTTCCAGGTGGTTACTCAAGTCTCGGAGTTCCTCTGCAAGATAGGCAACTGCCATATCATCGTTTGCCACAGGATAGGTTAATCGCAGAACCGTGTCGTCTGGAAAACGGGCTCGCCAGACATCACCCAGATTTTGAAGCGAGTCACAGGTACCACCTGGAAACAAGATGGCGTTCAGGGGTGGTAGGCGTTCTTTGGATCGTTGGCTGAAGAGATTTCGTGAGTAGGCACAACAGAAGGTTTGTAGGCTCGCCTCGTAGGCACTGGGTATCTTTGGTTCAGCCCACAGCAGAATGGGTGTGAAGTCGTGAGCAAGAAAGAGTTCAAGCGGTGCGTGAGGGTAAATGTAGCCTATAAGTCCATGTTCAGCTGCAATGAGTTCTTGAACTTCTTGTTGTCGAGCAGTAATGAGAGCATCATAAGTTAAGGGAGTGCTCATTTGAACCAACCAAACCGGATGGATATCTATCGACTTTTGCCTTAAGCTTTCGCACCCAACCAAGGATTATCAATGAAGGCTAGATGTTAATTTCTGAAATTACCACAAACTCCTTTAACGAATTAAGACATTCAGTCTCATTGCGAGGTTTTCTTCCTTGACTACTTCGATTGAAATGGTAGACTTGACCAAAGAGTTTGCGAAGATCAGAGCAGTTGACAATGTCTCTTTGGATGTTCGACGTGGTGAAGTTTTCGGATTTCTTGGGCCAAACGCTGCTGGGAAATCAACAACAGTGAAAGTCGCAGCGACTTTGCTAATGCCCAACAAAGGTTCGATTGTTATTGAAGGATACGATGTCCTAGAACAACCGGTTGAGGTTCGATCGATTATTGGGCTTCTCCCTGAAGATGGAGCTTCGACCCATTATGACCGATTATCAGCCTACAAGAACTTGGAATACATAGGTCGACTCTATGATGTACCTGAAGAGACGCTTGAGAACCGAATTGATGAACTGCTAGAGTTCCTAGAACTTTCTGATCGCAAAGATGATTCTCCAGCAACCTACTCAACAGGGCTTAAGCAGAAACTATCTATTGCCCGATCAATGATTCATAATCCCCAAGTGGTATTTCTTGATGAGCCAACATCCAGTTTGGATCCAATCATGTCCAAGAGGGTGCGGGAGTTTATCGATACTCAGGCTGAAGGAGGAAAGCAAACATTCTTTCTCTGTACCCATTTACTTTCTGAAGTTGAAGCCCTATGCGACCGTGTGGGATTCATTTCAAAAGGAAAATTGGTGGAAGTCGGGCGTCCAAAGGAATTGCGCCGCAAGTTCTGGACTGTACGCACCTACGAAATACAGCTTATTGATTCTAATTTGCAAAAATCTGGTGAAATTATTACCTCCACAGGTCTAGTCAAATCAGTGAAGATTGAAGGGAACCGCATTGTTTTCGAACTTGAAAATGCGGAGACAAAGAATCCCCAGATTGTCCGAGCTCTCATTGAGTCTGGAATGAATATAATTGAACTGCGAGAACGTGTACCAGACCTTGACGCTGTATATCAAAAGGTGATTGGAGGGAACTAAATTGTGGAAGAAAGCTTGGTTTATGGCCCAAACCGAAATGCGAATGGTCTTCAAGAGCCGACAAGTCCGCATGATTCCGATCATTGTTGTTATTATGTCTGTAGCTTTTGGAGGGATTATGACCTGGTTAATGTTGTCCTTTGGAGGAATCGATGCAGCTCTTTTTTCTGTGACATTAGGTTCGATTATGGGCGCAGTGGTGATAATGCTTCCCCTGATGTTGCCGATTCTAATCGCTGCAGATTCGATTGTTGGGGAGAAGGAGAGGCATACATTGGTTCCATTGTTGGCTACACCACTTACTGATGGCGAGTTACTCCTTGGAAAATTCTTAACTGCTATGATTCCGGGGCTACTTGTTGCCTATGGAAACCTTGTACTTGCAGTCTTGGTTGTGAATGGAGTTGTCTTCTTCATGGCTCCACAGTTTCTCTGGGTCTGGCCTGATTTGCTCTCACTTGTTCAGGCAATTATTCTCCCAATCCTATTTGCTATTCTTGCTGTTGGGCTGATGGTCATTATCTCTGGTAGAGCAAACACTGTGTATGAAGCGTATCAGACCGGTGGCATTTTAATTCTTCCTGCAATGGTATTTGCTTACTCTGGCTTCCTGTTAGGGCTAGGCTGGCTCATCTTCGCTATCGGTTCCATAATCATCCTTTTTGTTGATATCATTTTGTTTCGTATCGCTGTCCGATTGTTCAATCGTGATGCCCTCATTTCACGAACTGGTTAGTCAACCTTTGAATGTGACCTAAGATTAAAAACAGGAACCGGATATGGAGCTCATGACGAGTGTGATTTTACATGTCGAAGGTATACCGAATTATTGCACGTGTTCATGAGACACGAGCTGAAGAAGGAAAAAGCCCTTGCCGTCTGTATAAGGTCGGAGATGAGTTCGATCTCTCAAAGCCTGAAGAAAGGGAGAAGATTTGCCGTTGGGCGTATAACGCCATGTTCCCCTTCATAACGATTCTTGAATTTGATGGAACGATACCTTGGGAACCTGATAAGAATCGAGGTTATGTTGCTTGTCCTGACCCCCACAATATTGTGGTGTTTGAGTTACGCCGTGAAGGCATTTTAGAGACACGAGAAAGTCCATAGCAGAACTTATTGCGTTGCAGCTGACTGATATGTATCCGCAGGTGGGTGGATGAAGCAAGAAGGGTCTTCTGCAAGGTGATTGCCTGTCACCGCCCAAGACCGCCCACGGCATCCACCACAAAGTCTTCGGTATTCGCAGCTACCACATTGTCCTTGCAACCGATTCTGGCGGTCACGAAAATCGAGAAAGACGGGAGCCTCTTGCCAGATTTTCAAGAAGGAGGATTGACGGATATTTCCACAAGAAATTTCAATGAAAGGACAGGGCCACACCTCTCCATTGGGTTTAATATAGACAAATCCTCGCCCTGCAGAGCAACCATGGAAGACCATTTCAGCTAACCGAAGTAAGGGGCCACTATGAATGCCGTTCTGTTGCAAGAGGAAAGGCCAGTATTGAGGTCCTGCGACCGGTTCCATAATGGCATGTGTACGGGTTTGAGCTTTAGCTATAAATCGGATTAACTGCTCATTTGCACCTAAATCAAGAGCCGCATTTTTGATTTTCCGTCCCCGACCTACAGGAACGAGTTGGTACATGAGTAGAATGCCGGTTCCGACTCGTTCTATGAGATCCATGAGGGGCTTCATTTGATCCATGTTATATTCCATGGCAGTGATATTGACATGGAGAAGAATGCCAACTTTGTGAAGTGCACGAATACCTCGTAAGGCGTCGTTAAATGATCCTGGCTGTCCGCGGACCATATCGTGTGTCTTGGCGTCAAACCCATCAAGACTAACGGCGGCAATAACAACACCTAGGCTTCGAAGACGTTTTGCGACTTCAGTGTCAATGAGTGTGGCGTTGGTGGCAATTGTATTAGTGAACCCGAGCGCTTGAGAATAAGCGAGTAATTCGTAAAGGTCAGGGCGAAGCAGTGGCTCGCCTCCAGTGAAAGCCATCATTTGGAAGTCTTTCACATCAGCTAGTTGATTGAGGAGGTGTTTGCCTTCAGCAGTGGTGAGTTCATCTTTGGCAGGTTTTCCCCCCGAGGTGTGACAATGGATGCATCGCAAGTTACAGGCTGATGTCATCTCCCAGACGGGATGAGCCGGAAAGCCGATACAACCCATGCCACGGGATCCCGCAGCCCCTGGAAGACACTTCAACCCGTATTTCAGAAACCAGAGAGGAAGTCGTGTCCACCGCGATAAGGCACCCATGTATGATGCACTCAGAGCCTGTCGTAGAATAAGAAAGGGAGATTGCCAATAGGGTCGAACTTTTCGTTTGGGGGGTTTTCCCCATGCACTTAACCATTTAGCCATAACTTCACAACACAAGGACAGCTACGAT
>Ga0209427_10007458_pt1 | contig 12383 bp, 10 predicted proteins | sample DeeMarSWOR136_30_FD_187465 | JGI IMG/M metagenome (GOLD analysis project Ga0209427, IMG submission 187465) | Marine sediment microbial communities from White Oak River estuary, North Carolina - WOR-1-36_30 (SPAdes) (version 2) | ecosystem: Environmental > Aquatic > Marine > Intertidal zone >... | reverse complement strand
TGTGCAGGAACATAATTTGTTTCATCCCGCCCGGTAGAAGGGTCGGTTGGGACAGGATTACCATTAATAGAATAAGAAGGGTCACCCGTCCAATATTTGGTATCTTCAACAGGTTGTCCAGCAACATCATCACCTGCCTTTGATGCAATTATTGTTTCAAGTCCAATACGCTTATCATCGGTTTCAAGATTAAATGTTTGTACAACGCCACGTAGCGTGTTGCTTCCAATGATGTTTAAATCATGTGCAATAGTATCAAATGCTTCTAATTTAAGCGGCGGTAAGAAAGTATTAAAAGCTGATTTACGCCATGAATTAGAATAACGATACCCCCAAAATGCCGCGCTTAACTTTACAAGACTTTCTATATTATAGATGTAAAAATCATATTCTTGCTCAATAGCTCCATACTGTGATGTATTATTAGAATATTCAAAAGTCCTTTCAGTTCCCTCTTCACCGGACATTTCGGTGCGCCATTTGGCAATCATAGTTGTTACAATATCTTCAGTTGGTGTAAATCCTAGCTCAAGAGTTTTCATTTCAACAGCAGATTCATCTGCTGTATAATCTGATGAAGGAACTTCAGAAAGATATTTAAGGTATACTGTATCGCCATCAACTATCATGGCGATACGTGCTTGCCACGCAATTTCTTCACATGCTTTTATAGAATCTCGTTTCTCAAGGTAAGCAAAATTAGCAGGATATTTTTCACTTGCCCCTGAACGTAATTTTGCTTTAACAACAGCAAATGAAGTTGGGTCGGCTGTTAAATCTGTGTAAGCTTCCAGTATCCACTTTATGATATTAGAAACATTTTGGTCAGCACTTGATTCAAGCGATACATAAACATCGCCTTCCCAACCTTCACATTCATAATCAATTAATGGCTTATCAAATTCTAAGGTTGTACAATTCTGACCAGCAAGTAAATGATTCTTGTTGACTGTATAATAACTTGATGGTATTGGTGCAAATATAGTTTCACCATTAAAGTTCCTATGACCATATACTTCAATAATATCAATAGATTGAATTAAATTACAAACATATAAGTCATTAAAGCCACCATCATAAAGAACTTCTGTACCTTCTGCTAAGGTATATGAATCAGGAGAAAGCCGTGTCTCAGAGAAGCCTATAACTCTATCATCATTATACCACTCACTCCCCATAGTCCAAATCCAGTTATATTCTTTATATGTAGAATTCCATGCACCACGCGGGCGACCAGCAGTTTCATAAATTGTATCAGTATTATCAAGTAATACTTTTGTGATACTTCCATCAATTACAATATCATACATCCAGTCTTTTTGGAACCAACACTTAGTGCCCTCTTGACGTATACATCTATTAACAAACCATTGTATGCCTCGATTAACTATACAATATAATCCTTGAATACTGATTGAAGAACTAGCTAACCATGCTACAGCATGATTATCTTTATCAGGGTCACTGATTGGTCTTGCAGCTAATGCAACACTTGTATGCCTTGCAACGTTCCAACCAGTTGGCGTAAATGCTTGCCCATTGAAAGAACCAGTAAAAGCTATCCCATTAATAACAATTGTTATGGGAGTACCTTGTGGAAAGTTTTCACCATTCTCAACATAGAATGGTGAAGGTGACCCATGTGTTACTTCATCTTTTAATGCGCCACGTATCTGTTTACGTATTTGTACAGCCGGAACACGTAATGGCTTACCAAAACATAACGGCCAAGGTACATCAACAGCTTCAGGATTAAGATTAGTTATATCACCTTCTTTTGGAGCAAATCCTAATTCATCCCCCTCAATTTGTGTTTCAATATTAAAGGATAATGTACGGTCACCTTCTGACCATACAATATCCGAAGCAACTCTACCGGAGAATAACTTAACTAAATCAGATTGTCCGAGGCCAACAAAATGTAAATAAACTGTACAACGTGTTCCTTCTATTGCATCCCTATCTACAAGAGTTTTGAGTGTTCCATCAGTATCATCTAAGCCAATATTTACACTACTAACTTGCCCAATATTATCTGTTTTTACTTGACTATTTACTGCACCTAAATCAATAACTGCACCCTTTGCAGTTATCGCCCCAATTGTTATAGCTTTATCCGCATAATAAATTGTACCACTACCCCACTCAACCTTTACAACAATAATAGGCTCAGTACCTTTTAAGGTACTTGCCTTAGTTTGAGCAGCAGCAGTTAAAGTTCTTACCATTAGACTTCTTCCCCATCAAACTCAATAGTAATTTCACTAACTTCGATACACGCTGCACTACTGCCATCACTACCCTGTACAGGCCCAAGTGTAGTTATTTCATTTGGGTCTGTAGTTATTGCGCCCCGCCACACAACATTATTGTAATCAGTATATTTAATCTCACGACCAGATGTTTGATGCAGAAAATCTATTAATTCATCAACCTTAGCTTTTGTTAAATGTCTAAATGTCATAAGTAGTCTTTTCGTAGCCGGTGTGTATTTATATGTAAATAAGTTTCCATTCATAACTCTACCGTACTGCAATTTAATATCATGCTGCATAGAATCCCCTAAATCGGGATTCCTTAAATTTAGCTCCACAGTTGGAGAAGCATAAGGATATTCAAATTTTACACTCATTCAAATACCCTTTCTAGACTTTAGCTCCATAAAATTCAAAACTAGCATCATATGAGCAAGCATCTCTAACAGTAACAATTTCATTTGGAGAAGAAGTAATAACACCTGTCCAGTCTTGACCTAAATGGTCTTCAATACCTATTTCTAATCCAGCATAATCTTGCAAGAAACTTATTAAATCGTCTTTTTGAGCAGCAGTTAGTGCGCGGAACTCATAAACATTTGTCTGTCCTTGAGGCCAATCATTATCTCTAAAGATTTTTAAATCACCCCCGCGTGTACGGCGTACAATACCTTCGCCATGTACACGTTGTATATCACCAATCTCAGGATTCCTGAGAACCACTGTATCAGACGGTGAGATTGGAGGGTATTTCAATGTAAACATTATTATAACCTTACGCGACCTCTGCGTATTTCTCTGCGTAAGCCTTTGCCAATTCTAACAATATCAAGAGGTTCATTACCTGAAGATTGCAAGGATACTTGAATGTCTCCAACATTTGTAACTGTTCCACCGCCGCCAAAGCGGGGAACATTCCCGCTATTAATTGCAAGTAATTGACTGAAGAATCTTCTAGTTGCTCGTTGATTTACAACAAACTCACCCGCACCTAAAAGTGCTGGTATCCTATCAGAACCGTGTGCAGCTATTTGTCCCCCTCTTGCTTCAAATAAACTACCTCGTTCTGGTTCTTCAGGAATTCTAGGTGTGGGCACTTGTAATGCCTGTGTAGCAGCCTGTATCTTTTCATTTGCTCTTAATGTAGCTTCTGTAACTCTGACCAGTACATCTCCCCAATTATCTAATGCTGTATTTGAAGCTTTAATAGCCTCTGTAAATACATCTTGTTTCTTAGACATATCAACAATTTTTGCACCAGTAAGTTCTGCTGTTTGCCCAAAGAATTTTACTTGTTCCTTGGCATTTTCATAGGCTTTCTGCAATTCAGGTATTCTATTAGATTGTAATTCCTGTAATGTTCTTTCAATACCTGCTAATGCCCCAACAACCTTTGGGCCTAACTCTTTTTCTGCTGCTGCGGCTAGTGCTTTGATGCCCTGTATTTGAGCATCTGATATTATACCAGTTTTAGAAACCTGTGCAAGTATACGTTGAAGTTCTTTAACTTCTTTTGTTTGCTCGTCTAAATCACCTAACCGACGAATGAATTGTGGTAGACGTTCAGTTTTAAGTAACTCAATACGCTTCTTTTCTGCTTCAAGTAAATCTAATACAGACTTAATTCTTTCCTTAGCAATATCTTGTGTTCGTTTAAGCTCTTCTCTATCATTTTCTTTCTTGATTTTAGCTAAAGCAGCTTCAGCAGCTTTCTTTTCTTCATTGAATCTATCAACAAATGCTTGTTGGGTTTTTGCATCAACACCAATTTCTTTATTAATAGCTAAAATACGATTAGTAATATCCGCTTGCCGTTTCATTGCAGCATTAATTTTATCAACATCTCTTGTCGCTAATAATTTGCTAATATCAAATTTTGCAAACTCATTTGCAAGAGCCTGTAATTCAGCTTTTTGCAATATTAAATTAGCTTCACGCTGTTTTGCTAAAGCAAGCTGCTCTTTCTCTTGCTTAATTAATTCATTTCGTAATCGTACTTCCTCTTCTTGTGCAAGTAATACTTGTTCTGCAAGTTTCTTTCTATCAGTTTCTAGTACATTAATAGCAGCAATTTCTTTTTTAATTTCTTGTAATCTTGCATATTCTTTATCAGAAAGTTGTAATACAGTTTTACCACTTTCTAATTCAATTTTATCCCGCTCTTTTATTAAATCATTCTTACGCTTTTCAAGTTCGCCGCCACGCTTTACTAAATCAATAAGAATATCTTCACGTTGCTTCAATCTTTCAAAAGCTTTTTCAGCTTCATCAAGATTAAATAATTTTACAGCATCAAGAATTAACTCTTCTGCGCGTTCCTGTAAATACTTAAATTGCTCAACAGGACTATCAGCTAATTCCTCAAGTATAAATGCATCTGCGAAAGCTTCAGCACGTTTTATTGCTGCTTCAATAGCACGTTCATTTGCTTCAATAATCTTTTCACTCTGCTTTGCAGCCTCTTGTTGTTTCTTGATTAATTCATCAATAAGTTTTAACGAAGCTTTATTACCTTCAATAGTTGTTTTACTTATAGCTTTTGCTGCTGCAATAGCAATCTTTTGTTGTTTACTTAATCCCGCTATTACATTAGCATCAAGTACAGAAAATTCTCTATTTGCACTTCTGAATAATGTATCAATTTCACGACGTAATACACCGACATCACGTTCAACACGCTTGAATAATGCTTCTTGACGCTTTTGTGCTTCTTTGAAACGTACATCAAAATCTTTAGAATCAAAAAGACTACCGGTTGCAATTAGATTGCGTAATCCTTGAAACATTACAAATAATGGACTACTATATTTTAATAATGTTGCAATAATTTTAACTGTAGTTGAAATACCATTATCAACACCGCGCAATGCATCAGTTATTTGCGCGGCTAAATCTAACCAGAAAGTTGCAATTTCAGTTGTGAAACGATTAACCTCTTCCTTAAATATTTTAATACGCCGTCCAGACGCACTGAGTGCGATTTCAGTTGCATTATTATAGTCTTCTTGTGACTTCTGAATTTGTTCTAAGTTTCTATTATAAAGGTCAAGACCTTTACCAGTAAGAGCAAGAGCACCAGAAATACCACGAATACGGCTAACAAACTTAGCAAGTTCTGTTGAGCTTCCTTTTGTTCTTTCCTGCAATAATGCAAGGAATTTACCAAGCCCAAGAGCCTGTATAGCTGCTTCACCTGAAGAGTATCCTAACTCTTCAAGGAAATCCTTCATTTCCTTTGTAGGCTTAAGTAATTTGATGAATATACCACGTAGCTGTGTACCAGCCTTATTATATTTAATACCCTGAATTGTAAGTGTTGCAATAGAAGCACCAAGTTCATCTAAGCCAATACCAAGCTGATTTGCAAGAACAGCCACATCACCAAATGACTGTCCCATTTCATCAGCACGTACTCGGCCTAATTCAATTGTTTTGAATAATGTTGCAGCTACACTATTGGCATCGGATGCTTGCAGTCTATAAGCATTAAGTGCCGCAGTTAATAGATTAACTGAATTAGTGCTAGATGTGACAGCCGTTACCGCAAATCTATTTGTTTCCTCAAGGAAACGGAATGTATCTGCACCCTGTGTTACTTGGTTAGATAATGCTTGATAAGCAGCTTCAGCTTGGTCAAGAACATCAATACCAAACGACGCAGATAAGTCTAATAAACCCTTACGCCATTCTCTAGTTGAAACATTTGCATCTTGTGAAATAGTTTGTATTTCAGCTACCTTAATACTTAATTGAGAAGCTCTATCAAAAGCTTCCTCCATAGCTTGCGTAAGCGCACTTACTGCTCTATGTAAATATTGTATGGCTACAATACGTGCCATACTCTGCCATGATAATGTTACAGTTTGAACACCCTTAGCAGTTTTACCTGCTTGTGCTTCTTGATTTTTTAATCCTTTCACAGCAGTAGCTGAAGCTTGCTGTGAAACTTGTGCTGATTTACGTTCTGCTTCAATAATTCTACCTGAAGCATTCAGTCGTTTATTTAATGCAGCTTGTTCTCTAGAAGCAATTCTATCTTGAGCAGCGGCTTGTCTTAACTGTGCTTGATTCAATCTATCAAGAGCTTTAAATTCTCTATCAATAGCATTTGCTGCTTGCTGTGCTTCACGGTCAGCAGTTTTACCTAAGCCTTGCTGTGCATCCTTAACATTAACAAGTAGTCGTTGAAGCTCACGTAACTTACCTGTATATGCAAGGAAAGCACCCCTACCAACTTCATTCCATATACGAACAACATCCTTACTGATTTGTTGATTCTTTTGAGCAAACTCTTTTAGTCTACCTTCAGCTTGTGCAAGATTGAAAAGCTCTTGCTCACTTGCGCGTCCCGGTACTTGTACTCCGGCCCGTACAGTTTGTAATGCTAACTCACCGCGCCGCATTGCTTCAGCGGCTTGACGTTTTTGTACTTCAAGAGCATTTTGTCTTTGTGCTTCAGTATTTGCTTCTAATGCAGCAGTTTCTTTTTCAGTCTGCGTAACTTGTAATTGGGATACAGCAATTACTTCATCTTTAGCCTGTTTGTATTTTATAGTAGCTTTAGCACCGTCCTCTAATACAGCAGTAACTCTATTAGTAGTTGCCCATAATCCTTTTTCAGTTTCTTCAAGATTTGATAAAACATTAATTGTCTTTATAGTTGATTCTTCAATCTTTAATAAAGAGGCAATTATCCTACGATTCGCCTCAAGAAGTGGCGAAGCATCGGCATCATAAATCCAACTACCAGCTTGTTCAGGCATTACTCTATCCTTACAAAGTCAAAGGCAACTGGTGCTATTCTATCAAACAACTGTCGGCTACCTTCAACTAATGTACGCTCAAAGGCTTCTTGCCCATAAAGTGTACTTTGCCAAATTGCTTCCCAATATAAATACTGAAAAACCTTGATAGTAAACTCAAAACGGAATACTGGTTTTGAGGGGCTACCAGCAATGATTTTTGCAGCATCCTTACCTGCTGCAATGCCTTCTTTGATGCTCTTATATCGTGACATATCTGTTGAACCTTTTACATACGGTAATTCTGGAGGTACAAATCCCGGTCTTGGTCCTCTTTTTGGCGTTATTGATATACCACTATCCCCCACACCAAGGCTGTCACCTGCCGCTCTTAAAGAAGCTAAAGACATTCCAGTATCTACTGCAACATGTTTAGCTGTTTCCCTAATAAATTCTAAAGCAGCTTCACCAAATATACGACTAGCTTCATCAAATAATATCTTATTGAACCGCGTAGGGTTCACCTTTATAAGTCTTGCTCTCAATTTTATAGTAGGAGGCATTCTTACTCCCCTTAAGGTTAGTGGCCCCGCCCCGAAAGGCGGGGCCACTTCCCACTACTTCTTTATCAGCCCGAGTAATCTTCCAAGATTATTTTGTTCTTCTTGGTCCTCATATCCTCTAATTAGCCCGTAGCCTATTAGTAATGCTTGTGACCAAACATCATTATCTTCAAATTTTTCTTCTATGTCGGGAGGTTTTAGCCCTAGCCTTTCGCAGACACGCCAGATGGAGTAGAGTTCTGTTCTGAACCTTGGGAGACTACGGTATTTTGCGTAGCTCCCTGAGCGGCTAAAAAACGCTCCGTCGCCTCATCAATTTTTTCTTGATTTAAGCCACAAGCATCCATGACAATGCCAATAATGCGCGCCATTTCAGCAGCAGAAAAACCTGCCTCCATTAATTCGGTTTCATAATTCTTCCATGTTTCAGATTTCGCCCAATCTATTGTATCCCACTCAAGACCGGGCGTGGCATCTAATGATTTAACAATCATCCATGTTGACTTATTCCTAGCCCACTCGTCAAGCTTTTTCTTATAGTCCAAGTCTTCAGGGTCTAACGACCTGACCCCTCCGGGCCTTATAACTTCCGGTGGAGTTGGTAGTGGACAAATTTTGTCAAAATCACTAAAATCCCTAACTGCTCTTGCTTTGAATACGACATCCCCCGATGGACGAGGAATGACTACGAGTTGTTCCTTTGGCCCGTCAATTTTCTTTCCGTGTATCTTCACCGTATTTCTCCTTTTCCTTGTCTATACCCCGACAAGTGGGTTAGGTAGACAGACTACTGGTTACGCGCCAGTAGAATTAGCCTGTCTGGTTACAGTTGCCTCAGTGACGTTGCACCTACCAGACATCGAGACCGTACCCGCACGCAGGTCATGGTCAAGAGTCTCATAACGGAAGTCTTGCAGCAATATGATTTCCATATCACCGCAGACAACCGGTTGTGGTGCGTAGGTAACTTCAATATCTACAGCGTAAGGACGGCACTGGTCGGAGTCCGTAGACACCCACGCAGCCGCCTCACCACGCCGCTTAACGGCATCTTCCACAGTGGGAGTGCCGCTTCCAGTTTGACCCTTAAGATAATCCCACACGAAGTCCATCGTAACGTCCACAGGAACTTGGTCGCCCTCACGGACTTCATCCAGAACACCGCGGTCAAGAGTATATTCGATATTCCTATTCTCAGCGTAGGTTAAATTACCTTCACCTACCTTGACCGTCAGTTCATTGGGTGTGGGAGTCGTACCATCTTTAATCTTGATGGTAGCGTATTTAAGGTCAATCTGGGCGTATACGTTAAGCCAGACCCGTCGCATCAACCTTACCTCCTACACGTTAAGTTTCATTTCGTAGTGGATTTCAACCGTTGCTTGAATAAGTGGTGTTGATGGATTAATCTTTCCAAAGTGGTTAATCTGAATGCGTTCCTTGCCCCGATAGTCAGAAACAACATTCAGGCACCCAAGTAACGAACCATCATCTATTAATGGGTCGTCACCGTATTTGTATACAGGTATATCAGTACAAGCAGCCGCAGCAATACCAACATTTCTATCAATACGATACATATTTACATCGTCCATAGCAGATTGAACTAAAATATTTACTTCCATATATACTCGCCACACGCCCTTACTTAACTCAGTAAGGTAAGGTCCATCTCTCCGCAGTTCAAGGAAATCCTTTTCACTGCGTGTTTCACGATGCATCCCTTCAATGAACAGCGGAAGACTTTGCTTCCGTGCATCAAAGTGTTTGTTAATTGATGCAGTAATCCACCGAGGCCAGTGTTGTACAGACATCAGCTAGCCTCCACTACATCATCATCAGAGGAAGTTACTTGTTTCACCCTCAGAAGCCATGCATAGCCCCGAGGTAAATCTTCAGGCACCCTTCTGTGTTCCTGAATTTCATACCGTCTATTCTCAATGGTGACATACATTTCACCATTGATTTCAAAATCACGCGGCAAATCCTTAGCATCAACAATGATGTATCTATCACCTTCTTGAAAGAATCCTCCATATGTAAAGTTTTTGTTAGCAGCAATGAATGATAAATCATAAACAAATTCTCTAGTTACCCGTTGAGGAAGTAAAACACCCCTACGTATTTTTACGTATGTTAAGTCTCTTGTTATAGCTCCAGTTTCAAGATTGTATTGGTCAGAAGCTTGACGGTAGCGAATATACATCAGCCGTCCATACTGGCGTTTAAGCCGGTATATTACATGGCTGACTTGCCTCAAAACATTTTTAGCTACCATCATCTATTCCTTATTGGGTTTGGGTGGGGGATTTTTAAATCCCCCACCCATTCCCGCACGTCCTTACCCGAGGACGAGACAGCCCATACGCTCGTCAAGAACCTCGATACCGCCAAGAATATCAACGGTAACAAGGTGACCCTGCTTGGAACCATCGTAGGTGATAGTAACACGGATGCTCAGGCCATTGTAGTTCGCAACGCTCGACAGAGCGCCAGTCCCGGCCTGAGGAGCCGCCAGCGGACGAGTAACCAGAGCAATCGCATTCCGGTGGAACGCGAAGCCATAGTCACCAGCCGGACCAATACCTACGGGGTCGTCTTCGGCCACAGCCGCATAGAGTCCACGGTCAACAGTCAGTGCAATAGTAGTCGGAGTGCTAAGCGCACCATAGGTCTTCTCCTGCGCGACCGCAGCCGCATCAAGAGTAACCAGTTGACCCTTCTTCGGAGCGACGGTGAAACCATCCACCACCATCTCCTTGATATAATTTGCAGCATAAGAGGTATAGTTGATTGCTCCCGGAGTGTAAATAGTGATTACTGCGTTGTTAACAACCGCGTTCTTCAACCCCGGACTAATGGTGATTTGGGTCGGAGTCGCACCACCAACAGACGCAGTAATCTTCTGCGGAGTCATATCCCCCGCAATGGTACACCAACTACCAGCAGTGATAGCACCAGACAACCCGTCCATCGCAATGGTCGTGCTGCCAGCCGCATAGCCATCTGCATTGTTAACTGCACCAGCAACAGTAGTGTTGCCAGCCGCAACGCTCGGGCTATTCTGGTCCATGAAGAAGTCAAACCCGAACTTACGTCCAAGGTGACCCTCACGGAGTGCAGTTCCATCATCACCAACCTCATTGGCCTTCGTGAAGTCACCAACGTTCAGGAGGTCACCCTCCATGTTAGGACACACGATGAACCGACGGAGGCTAGGCGGAACCTTGTTGTTATTCAGAACCTCACGAGCATCAATAACGGTGCTCTTGCCAATGGCGGTGCCAAGCTTACCGACAACACGACCACCAGCGATGAAGCGATACATCTGCATCAGTACCACTTCATCAATAGCCTGAGCAATTGAAATCAAGGCCGGCTCAAGATAAGTCTCGCGCAGAACCTTGAAGCTCAGGGATTCCTCGCCGTCCTTGATAAGGAAGGACGTGTGCCAGTGCTGATTCAGCTTAATCGCCACATTGGTAGCCTGTGCGTCCTGCACAGTGACCTCATCCGCGTCGGTTTTACGCTTCGCGGTGAAGTCATTCGGACGACGGGTGTTAACCACGTCGCCGAACTTGGCGATTTCATTCTCGAAATCGCGGTGGACCAGCGCGGCTGCCACCACGTTGTTTTCGAGAATCATAAGGGATTCCTGCGCCCACACCTCAGGGATGAAGGCGTCATTATCATTGGCGTAGACAGTACGCCAAATCTTCATCCTATCAGATTGCATCTAAACGCGCCTCCTAGTCAAATTTTACAGTTCCTTTTCTTCTGGCCTCTCGATACTTTGCGGGGTCCTTTGCTAAGGTTTTTAAATCAGTGGTCTTTGCACCACCCGCCCCACGATTGGTACTTCCGAGGCCACCAGTACCTTCACCCTTAAACAGGTTGAAGTAGTCTTCCATTTCTTTCATCCTCTTGACAGCCTCGCCGGGAGACAATTCAAGAGTTACGGGCTTGCCATCCTTATCCTTGTCCTGAAGTGTAACCTTCGGAACAAGCTCTCCGGTTGGCTTACCCTCATCGTCTAACTCCTCGACTAAGCGAGTAGTAGGCCGCACAATAGCGACAATTTGTTCGGGGCGATATGCTTCGCTAACTACGGCGGCGTCTATGATAGCGCGTTTAATGGCTGATTCTACAAACCGGCCTTTCCAGCCGTCACGGTCTTTTGTTAAATCTTCCATGTCCTTTTTATACTTTTTCTCAGCCTTTTGAAGTTCCTTCTTGGCAAGTTCTTCCTTAGTTAAAAGTTCATTTCTCAATGTCTCAATTCTAGATTCAAGACCTGTACGTTCATCATCAGTAAGATTAGCCTTAGCCTTCAATGCTTCAAGTTCATCAAGGACTTTTTGCTGCTGGTCCTTGTGTTTACGACGGTCAGAAGCAAGAAAACGATTTACATCGTCTTGGCTGAACTGCTTGGTCTTACCGCCTTTATCGCCTCCACCACCAGCACCACCGGCGCCATCATCACCGCCAGCACCACCATCATCGCCGCCAGTGCCACCATCGCCACCAGTGCCACCATCTCCCCCTTCGCCACTACCACCCTCACCTTCATACACATTCAGCCAAAAACGAAGTGATTCAAAAATCATTGCTTTCTCCTAGTTAACCCTAGACAAATCGACAGCCCTACTATCCCGCAAGTATGGCAACAGGTATCTCCATGCCGTCACACTTGGAACACCCGCCACAGAGTGTTCAGCTTGGGCTTGTCTGTCGTAGGTAGACCGCACGTTTGCGTAACCCTGAGATATCATGAAGAGGTTATCCGCTTCAATCTCAGGGTCTACCCCATCCAACAACGCGAG
>Ga0209427_10007456_pt1 | contig 12384 bp, 14 predicted proteins | sample DeeMarSWOR136_30_FD_187465 | JGI IMG/M metagenome (GOLD analysis project Ga0209427, IMG submission 187465) | Marine sediment microbial communities from White Oak River estuary, North Carolina - WOR-1-36_30 (SPAdes) (version 2) | ecosystem: Environmental > Aquatic > Marine > Intertidal zone >... | reverse complement strand
GATGATATAAGGGTAGGATGAAACGGGTATTATTATCACTTTTAGCTATCGCGGTTCTGGGGCTGGGTGGTTGCCTGATGCAGACGCCGAAGATGGGCGCCCCGGAGGGTGCGAAACCGGAGGCGGAAACTCCGGCGGGCGTGGAGCCGGAGGTGATATCCGTGGCGGGTGCGGGGGCGGAGCTGGTTGCCGAGTGGACGGGTATCGGCACCGAGACCACCGAGCCGTTTACCATTGAGAGCGAGTCCTGGGTTATTGACTGGGCACATGTACCTTCGGAGGTTAAGGGCCAGTCAATAGGCACTTTTCAGATAATGGTCTACAATGTAGAGGAGCCGGACATACCGGTGGTCATCGCCGCCAATTCGCAGGAGCGGGAGGCTGATGCCTTTACCATAGAAGGGAAGGGGACATTCTATCTCATGATTAATGCCGCCAATACCCGCTGGGCAGTCAGGGTACTGATTGCGCCTGAGGACAGCGCTGATTAGAGTAATTAATTATGGAGGAGGCCGAGGTGGGTAAGAAGGGAAGAAAGAACATAAAGAAGCCCAAGCAGCCGAAGGTAAAGAAATAGAAGTAAGAAAGGCTAAATAAGCAAGGGCAAAAAGGGGGAAGTAAGAAGGGCGTAGCCCTTCTAAATCTACTCTTCCCCCTCTCCTTGCCAAGGAGAGGGGGATTAAGGGGGTGAGGTTCACCAGTGAGCACGTCGGCACACCCGGATAGGGTTGGCGAGGTTATCGCCGCCAGCACCACTGACTTTGTGGCGCAGTGCTATGAGCTTTACCAGTCACCGCCGCTGGGCAGCCTGGTAAAGACCAGAGACGAGTCGGTGGCGCTTTACGGCGTCGTCTGTGGCGCCACTACCACCAGCCTTGAGCCGGGGCGGCGCCCCATCGCCCGCGGCAAAGACGAAGCCTCCGAGGCGGAAATCTACCGCCAGAGCCCCCAGCTTCTGAAGCTGTTTAGAAGTGAATTCAGCGCCCTCGTCGTCGGCCACCGGCAGGGTGATAAGCTCCATCACTACCTGCCGCCCAAGCCAGCCCGAATTCATAGCTTTGTCTATCTGTGCCAACCCGCGGAAGTCAAAGATTTCAGCCAGTCCTTTGACTTCCTCAATATCCTGATTAGTACCCCCCTGCCCATCTCTAATGATGAGCTTGTGGCGGCGGTACTGCGCCAGATGAGCCAGGCGTATGAAGACCGGCACGACTTTCTGGTGGCCGCCGCTAGAGAGCTGGCCATACTGCTCAGCGGTCAGCTGAGCCAGCTGAAGGCAATTCTGGGGAGGATTAGGCCATGACCGAACGGCTGGGTATAGTCACCTCCGGCTCCCTGGAGAAGGGGGTGGATGTCAAGCTGGACCGCCCGGTATCGGTGGAGGATATGGCGGTGGGGCGCTATGTCACTGTTGAGGGGCAGAAGCGGCGCTTCTTCGGTATGATAACCGATATCAGTCTGGGGGTGACCGACCCTAGACTGACTATTACCCCGCCCGATGTTTCTGATGACTTTGTCGCTGAGGTGCTGGCTGGCACGGCGACCTACGGCACACTGCGGGTGATGCCCTACCTCACCATTGGCGGTGACGCCGCCAGTATGCTGGAGGGGCCCCAGCCGGTGAAGACGGTGCCCAGCCACTTCTCGGTGGTAAATCTGGCTTCCCAGCGGGATGTGGAGCTGGTCTTCGGTAAAGAGGACGAGAGAAGGTTCTACATCGGCACGCCGCTGGATATGGAGACCAAGATCTGCCTTGACCTGGAAGAACTGGTCAAGCGCTCCAATGGTGTCTTCGGCAAGAGTGGCACCGGCAAGACTTTTTTGACCCGCATTTTGCTCATCGGCATGCTGCAGAAGAGCACCGCGGTAAATTTAATCTTTGATATGCACAGTGAATACGGCTGGGCGGGCAGCAGCGAGGGGGGCCGGGCGGTCAAGTCGCTGAAACAGCTTTTCCCCTCCAGCGTGGCTGTTTTCACCCTTGATGAGGAGAGTTCGCGGCGCCGAAAGGTGAGTACTGATTTTGTGGTCAGAATAGGCTATGACGAAATCGAGCCGGAGGATGTCGCCCTGCTGCGGCAGACGCTGAATCTTACCGAGCCCGCCGTAGAAGCGGTATACCAGCTGCGCCGGCGGCTGGGTAAGAGCTGGTTGCAGAGCACCCTAGACCTGAGGGAGAGTGAAGAGGCGAAAGAACTGCTCCGGGAGCTGAGCATTCATGAGAGCACCTTTCAGAACCTGCTGCGGGGGCTGCAGACTATTGGTCGGCTCCCCTTTCTGGTGCCGCAGGCTCCGGATAACCCGGTAAAGAGTGCCCTGGACTATCTTGACCGGGGGATAAATGTGGTGCTGGAGTTTGGCCGCTATACCGATATTACCGCCTATGTTCTGGTGGCTAATCTGCTTACCCGCCGCATCCATGCCCAGTATCGCGACCGAATGGAGAGGGCAATGGGGGAGGCTGGTGCGCACCCCCGCCCCCTGGTGATAACCATTGAGGAAGCGCACAAGTTCCTCAACCCGGAGGTCTCCAGCCAGACCATCTTCGGCACCATTGCCCGCGAGATGCGCAAGTACAATGTCACCCTGCTGGTGATTGACCAGCGCCCCAGTGGCATTGACAGTGAGGTAATGTCGCAGATGGGGACCAAGATTGCCTGCCTTCTGGACAATGAGCGGGACATTGATAGTGTCCTGGCCGGGGTATCGGGCAAGAGTGAGCTTAAATCGGTGCTGGCCAGGCTGGAATCAAGGCAGCAGGCGCTTATCTTTGGTCATGCCTTACCGATGCCGGTGGTCATCAAGACCAGGGAGTATGGCTCGGCCCGGTCATATAAAGAGCTGACATCAGGGGAAGGACCGGAGACCAAAGAGCAGGCGGAAAAGGATATTGAGGAGCTGTGGGGATAATAAAATCAGTTCGCCTTAAACGCTGGCTCGGGCTGGGGACAGCTATCATCCTGGGGCTAATCTTTCTTTTTTCCGGGGTGGGTAAATTATTGAATGAATTTGATGTTTTCTTCATTTTCTTTACCCCCTTCGCTGATTTCCTGCTGCCCTTCGCCCCGGCAATTTATCTCTGGCTGCCGGTCATTGAGGTAGCCATCGGCCTGCTGCTGGTTAGCGGCATCTTGGCCCGGCCCGCCGCCGCTCTGGCGGTGGGGTTGATTGCCGTCTTTATGGCCAATAATAGCTGGCTGATTAGTCACGGTTTCGGCTTCGAGCCCTGTGGCTGTTTCGGCCTACTGGAGGAGATTGCCCAGCTCAGGATGTTGACCATCGGCGCACTGGTCCTGGATGCAGTAATGCTGGTCTTAGCCCTGGCTACTTTATTCTTGGCTCGGGTCAGTTTCTTCAATCTCAACCCCTGGTTCTGGGCTGAAAAGCGGTCCGTAGATGAAGAGGTGGGCTAAATTGTTCCGCAAAAAAAAGAAGATAGGTCTGGCTTTGGGTGGTGGGGCGGCCCGGGGGCTGGCTCATATCGGGGTGCTGGAAGTCCTGGAAAGGGAAGGTATCCCGATTGACCTGATTGCCGGCACTAGTGCCGGAGCAGCCATTGGTGCCCTCTATGCCCAGGGCAGGGACAGCCATCTGATAAGGGCTTTAGCCCTGGAGGTGGGCTGGAAGCGGTTGGCGCCGCTGACAGACCTGACGCTGCCCAGAACCGGCTTTATTCAGGGCCGGAAGCTTAAAGAGTTCATGAAGCGGACGATGGGCGATGTCGACTTTGCCGATTTAAAAATCCCCCTGGCTTGTGTGGCTACCGATATCATGACCGGTGAAGAAGTGGTCATCAACGAGGGCTCGGTATTGGAAGCAGTAAGAGCCAGCATTTCAATTCCGGTAATTTTTACCGTGGTCAAGTGGCAGAACCGGTGTCTGGTTGATGGCGGGCTGGTCAACCCGGTGCCGGTGAGTGTCCTGAAACAGATGGGCGCCGATATCATCATTGCGGTAAACGTAATTCCGGAGCCAGTTGTTCGCGCCCGGCGGGGTGGGGAGTTCAAGAAGCTCAATATCATTAACGTGATGGTGCAATCGATATATATCGGTTCTTATCTCCTGGTTGAGCACTGCCTGGAGGGGGCTGATATTGTTATTGAGCCTCAGGTAGCCCATATCGGGTTTGGTGAGTTTCATCAAGCCCAGAAGCTTATTTCGCTGGGGGCACAGGCAGCCCAGGACGCTCTCCCTGAAATAAAAAAACGGTTGTAAGCCCAATAATTTTCCCAGTTAGAGTTGACAAATATTTATCTATCGGCTACAATAGATGCAAATGAGTCGCATTAGCAATAATTGATTATGGTTATGTTTAAAGAGAAGGAGCGGAGAGCCTTAAGCGGCGCTGGACTGAGGGTCACCCAGCAGCGGGCGCTGCTGCTGGAGATTATCCGTCAGGGGAAGGGGCACCTTGATGCTTATGAGCTCTACCGCCAGGCTCGGGAGCGACAGCCCGGTATCAGCCTGTCCACGGTTTACCGCGCTCTGCAGAAGTTCAAGCAACTGGGTCTGGTGGATGAAGTCCACTTTGATGAAGCCCACCATCACTATGAGGTGAAGCCCTCTTCCGAGCATCACCACTTGGTATGTCTTGGCTGCGGGCGGGTTATTGAGTTTCACTATCCACTATCTCGCCAGGTCAAGCGTGGTGTCCCTGAAGCTAAGGACTTTGAGATTGTCGGTACCGAAGTTCGGATGACCGGCTATTGCTATCAGTGTCGTCAGAAGGAAAGGAGAGCCAAGAGAAAGTAGATGCCAGATTCAAAACAGATAAGCTTGGTCCGGATGCAGGCCGGGCAGAGTGGCAAAGTGGTTGAAATTCAAGGCGGACACGGCATGGTTAACCGCCTTAGTGCGCTCGGCATTAGACCGGGTAAACGGATAACCAAGGTTGGCTCCATGCTGATGCGGGGGCCGGTAACCATTCAGGTGGATAGGGCGCAGGTGGCGATTGGCTTTGGTATGGCCAGCCGCATAATTGTGGAAATGGGTTAGGTGGTAGCATGGCCTGTCACAGGGTAGGCAATAGAAAAAACAAGTCATCCGGAATCAAAAAAGTCCTGCTGGTGGGTAACCCCAACGTAGGCAAGAGTGTCCTTTTTTCCCGTCTGACCGGGGTTAAGGTAATTGCGTCTAACTACCCCGGCACCACGGTGAGCTACACCCACGGCGCGATGAAGCTGGGTGAGGGGGAGGTGGAGGTCATTGATGTGCCCGGCACCTATACCCTGGAGCCGACCTGTGAAGCGGAGCAGATTGCCCTCAACATGCTTGAGGACGGGGATTTGGTCATCAATGTGGTCAATGCCACCAATCTGGAGAGAAATCTTTATCTCACCCTGCAGCTGCTGGAACGGGATATCCCGGTGATAGTGGCTTTGAATATGTGGGATGACACCAAGCACCGGGGCATAGATATTGACCTGGAGAAACTGAGGGAGCTTCTGCGGGTGCCGGTGATACCTACCGTGGCGGTAACCGGTCAGGGGATAAAAGAGCTGGTGGAGAGTATTCCCCAGGCGACCTCACCCCACCTCCCGGCGCAGAGTCATGATGAGCGCTGGGCGGTTATTGGTAGAATTACCGACCAGGTCCAGCGTATTACCCACCGCCACCATACCTGGGCTGAGCACCTGGAGGATGCCAGCGTCAAGCCGTTGACCGGCGGCCTTATCGCCATGGTGGTGCTGGCAGCGGCTTTCTGGGTGGTCCGTTTCATTGGCGAGGGCCTGATTGGCTATGTGCTTGACCCCTTCTTCAATGAGGTGTGGGCACCGCTGCTGTTAAGGCTAAGCTCATTGCTCGGTGGTTCTGGTTTTCTCCATGAAATTATAGTTGGCAGGCTCACCAATGGTGAAATAAACTTTGTCGAGTCCTTCGGTCTTCTCTCCAGCGGGCTTTACGTCCCCTTGGCCATGGTTCTGCCCTATATTATCTCTTTCTATCTGGTGCTGGGTCTGCTTGAGGATGTCGGCTATCTACCCCGGCTGGGGGTTCTGGTAGACACCGTGATGCACCGATTCGGTTTACACGGGTATGCCATCATTCCCGGGCTGCTTGGCTTTGGCTGCAATGTACCGGCGATTCTGGCGACCCGAATTCTGGAGAGCCGGCGGGAAAGATTTATTGCCGCCACCCTGATATCCATTGCCGTGCCCTGCGCTGCCCTGCAGGCGATGATATTCGGTCTGGTGGGGGCGCGCGGGGGGCAGTATGTCGCCATTATCTACGGGACGCTCTTTGTGGTCTGGGTCGTCTTGGGATTTATCCTGAACCATACGGTGAGAGGGTTCAGCCCGGAGCTGCTCATTGAGATACCGCCTTACCGGCTGCCGCCGTGGCGTGCTGTGCTGCAGAAGCTGTGGATGAGAAGTTACGGTTTCCTGAGGGAAGCCGTACCCATAATTCTGGTTGCCATCCTGGTAATCAATATCCTCTATTTCTGGGGGGTGTTTGAGGTAATCACCAATTTCACGGCACCGGTGGTGACCAGTCTGCTGGGACTGCCCAAAGAAGCGGTGACCGCCCTGGTCATCGGTTTTCTGCGCAAAGACGTGGCGCTGGGCATGCTGGCACCGCTGGGCTTGACCAGTGGGCAGCTGGTGGTGGGCAGTGTGGTTTTAGCCATGTTCTTCCCCTGTGTGGCTACCTTCGTGGTGCTCATCCGGGAGCTGGGGGTGGTCAATATGCTGAAAGCGGCTGGGATAATGATTTCGGTGGCTCTGGTCACCGGCGGGCTATTAAATTTAGTTTTATAGCCGGCTATATCGGCCAGCCCAGCCAGTCAAAAACACCAATCATCCTGAGTCCCATATAGAAGACAACGGCAATGAACATATATCTCAGCTGTTTGGCGGGCAGGCGGTGGGTGGTTACTACCCCCAGTTGGGCCATGCCGATGCCGGTTGCTGCTAGCAGAAACCAGGTGGGTAGATGGACATAGCCGAGAGAGTAAGCCGGCAGGTTGGGCGCATTAAGACCGTTGATAATATAGCCGATGGCACCACTGGCGGCATTGAACATCATGATAGCCAGGGAAGTGGCGACGGCACTGTGCATCCTGAATTTAAGCGCCAGCACCAGGATGGGAATTATCAGTATGCCCCCGCCGATGCCCAGGATGCCGGTGAAGAGACCGATGGGAATCGCCCAGGCCGCCCAGAGCCACGGGTTTGACCTGGGCTCTTCTTCTTTAGTCTCCGGCAATCTGGCGGTAAGCATCCTGACGGCAATGGCTACCGCTACCACGCCGAAGGTTATCTTCAGGGCAGCCCCGGGGAGGTGGGTGGCAAGCGTGGCTCCAGCATAAGCGGTAATGATGCCACAACCCCCCATGACAAAGGCTATCTTCCACTTAACTGCCCCCTTCTTGTGGTGTCTTAAGGCGCCGCTGATGGCAATGGGCAGGATGGCGAGCAGGGTGGTGCCGAAGGATAGCTTCACCGCAGTGTCGGTAGGGAGACCAGCATCAGTAAACAGCATATACTGAACCGGGGTCAGGATGGGACCGCCGCCCAGACCGAGCAGTCCGATGGCAAAGCCAACGCCGCTGCCGGTTACCAGCAGAATAATAATGTGAGCTATTGGCATTAATCACTACCCAGAATTGTAATCGTTATAATGGAGATGTAAGTAAATTGCAAATAAGAACTTGGCTTATTATAATGTTTTTTGAGGTGGGGCTGTAGCTCAGCTGGGAGAGCGCCTCCTTTGCACGGAGGAGGTCAGGGGTTCGAGTCCCCTCAGCTCCACCATGCTGATTCTATCTCCTCATTGACCAGCTTCGCCAGGTTAGAATGCGTTCCTTAATCCTTCCATAAAAACACCAACTGATGTGAAATCATCCATAGCTTCCATTAGCTGAATAATGCGGCTGCCTACAATCACCCCATCAGCGATTCGGGCTACTTCTTTTGCCTGTTCCGGGGTAGAGATGCCAAAGCCAACGCAGAGCGGCTGGCGGGCTATCTTTCTGACCCTGGCGACAAATGCGGCCAGATTCTGGGGTAATCTGTCTCTGGCCCCGGTCACCCCGGTCACCGAGACCAAGTAGATAAACCCCCGGGACCTCTCCGCTACTAATCTGATGCGCGCTTCGGTACTGGTTGGCGCCAGAAGATAAATAAGGTCAAGACCTTGTTTACGAGTCATAGCCTCTATCTCATCACCTTCCTCCGGGGGTAAGTCAGGGATGATTAAGCCGCTCACTCCTGCCTTAGCACAGTCACGGCCGAACTTGTCCAGCCCGTAGCTGAGCACCGGGTTAAAATAGGTCATAAACACCAGGGGCGTTTTAACCTTCTGGCTGAGCTGCCCGGCTACCTCAAAACAGTGCTGGAGGGTAACCCCGTTCTGCAAAGCCTGAAAGCTCGCCTTTTGTATCGTCGTCCCATCAGCCAGCGGGTCGGAGAAGGGTATCCCCAGCTCCACAATATCGCCACCGCCATCGGCAAGCAGAGGAACTACTTTTAAAGTAGCTTCCAAGCTGGGGTAACCCACGGTGATATAAGGGATAAGTGCTTTACGCCCCGGCTGGCTGAAAACGGCTGAAATACGGCTCACCGCTTCACCCCCAGTGCTCCGGCCACAATATCCATATCCTTATCGCCGCGTCCGGATAAATTGACGATGATAATCTGCTTTTTATCCAGCGAACTAGCCATCTTAGCGGCGTAGAATATAGCGTGCGCCGGTTCCAGAGCGGGGGTAATGCCCTCGGTCTGGCACAGCAACTGAAAGCCCTCCAGGGCTTCGCTGTCGTTCACGGCAACATAGGTGGCACGCCCGGTGTCCTTGAGGTAGCTGTGCTCCGGGCCGACGCCGGGATAGTCCAGCCCCGCCGAGACGCTGTGCGTCTCCCGAATCTGGCCATCCTTGTCCTGAAGCACATAGGACTTGGTCCCGTGGAGCACACCTACCCTACCCGCTCCCAGTGAAGCAGCGTGCTTCCCGGTCTCAAGCCCCCTCCCGGCTGCCTCCACCCCGACCAGCCTGACCTCTTTATCATTTAAGAAGGAATAGAAAATACCGATGGCGTTGCTGCCGCCACCGACACAGGCGACGATATAGTCGGGCAGGCGCCCGGCCCTGTCCAGAATCTGCTGCCTCGCTTCCCGGCCGATTATTGTTTGAAAGTCGCGCACCATCTCGGGATAGGGATGAGGGCCAACCACCGAGCCGAGCAGATAGTGGGTATCGCCGACATTGCTCACCCAGTCTCTTATTGCCTCGTTAATGGCATCCTTCAGTGTCCGGCTGCCGCTGGCAACCGGCCTGACCTCGGCACCCATCAGCCTCATCCGGAAGACATTAAGCGCCTGACGGCGCATATCCTCCTCACCCATATAGACAATGCACTCCAGCCCGAACATGGCACAGACCGCCGCCGCCGCCACCCCGTGCTGACCAGCTCCGGTCTCAGCGATAATTCGCTTCTTGCCCATTCTCTTGGCCAGAAGCCCCTGCCCCAGGGCATTGTTAATCTTGTGGGCACCAGTATGAGCTAAATCCTCTCTTTTGAGGAAAATGTGGGCACCCCCGCCCCGCTCGGTTAATCTCTCCGCCAGGTAGAGCGGGGTTGGTCTTCCCGAGTAACTGCGGGAGAGCGAGTTAAACTCGTCCCAGAAGGCAGGGCTAGCCTTCACCTTTTTATAGGCTGCCGCCAGCTCGTCCAGTGCCGGCACCAGCGTCTCGGGGACAAACCGCCCCCCGTAGCCGCCAAAGTATCCCCGGTTATCGGGCAGCCAAGCTGCCTCTTTTTTATTAAAAGTCATCCCGCCTCCTTATCGGCTCTTTTTACCGCCCCGATAAAGGCGCTGATTTTGGCAGTATCTTTTTGCCCGTTAGTCTCGACACCACTGGAGACATCAACCCCCCACGGTCGGGCGACGCTGACCAGATGGCTGACATTATCCAGGGTGAGTCCCCCGGCGACAATCACCGGAAACCGGGCTGATACCTCTTTAGCCAGCTGCCAGTCGAAGACTTGGCCAGTGCCACCATAAGCATTTTTGACCGGCGAATCAAGCAGGCAGATAAGCTCACCCTCCGGGCAGAGACGGTAGCCCATATCTATCTTATTTATCACCGATTCCGCCCTCTTGCCGGCGGGCACGTGGACTACTTTGATAATCGGGCGTTTAATCTTGCGGCAGTAGCGCCAGGTCTCATCACCGCTGAGCTGCACTCGGTCCAGCCGGCAATAGTCGGCAATAGCATTAACCTCCTCAGCCGGGGCGTTGACAAAAACACCCACCAGTATAGGGTGGGGCTTTAGCTCATGAACCGCCGCCGCTATGGGCAACGCCTCTTCCGGAGAGAGCTGACGCCGGCTGGGGGCGAAGACCAGCCCCAGAAAATCAGCTCCGGCCCTAGCCGCCGCCAGTGCCGTCTCTACCTCGGTCAGGCCACAGATTTTAATCTTGGTCATAGTAGCTCCTGCATCCGGGCGGCAATGTCCGCTGCCGATATTAAGGACTCGCCCACCAGGACCGCGTCCACCCCCCACCCCTTCATTTTTTCGATATCGCTACGGTCTTTTAGGCCGCTTTCGCTGACCACGATTCTATCCGGGGGGATGAGGGGACAGATACGCTGGGTAACCGCTAGGTCAACGGCCAAAGTCTTCAAGTCCCGATTATTGATGCCGATAATCCTAGCTTCGCTTTTCAGGGCAGTTTCAAGTTCGGCTTTATTATGCACCTCCACCAGACAGCTCATCTTCAATTCATGGCTCAGTGCCAGCAGTTCGCCGAGCTTCTCTGGCTTCAGGATAGCCACAATGAGAAGCAGGCTATCGGCGCCATAGGCTCGGGACTGATAGACCTGATAGGGGTCAAAGATAAAGTCCTTGCGCAGCAGGGGCAGCCCCCTATTTGCCAGCCCGTCTCTGATGTCCCTTAAGTCATTAAGGCTGCCCTGAAAGTATTTGCTCTCAGTCAGCACTGATATTGCCACTGCCCCGTTAGCGGCATAAATCCGGGCTATCGCCACCGGGTCAAAATCGGCACGGATAATGCCCCGGGAGGGCGATGCCTTTTTGACCTCGGCAATAAGCTTGATGCCATCGCCACGCAACGCCGAAGCCAAATCCAGCGGCGGCGGTTGTGCCCGCGCCAACTCTTTCAGCTCTGCCAGAGGCAGGCTGCGTTTTCTCTTCGCCAGCTCACGCTTACTATCGGCCACAATCCGGTCTAAAATCACTCCCCCTCCCGAACCAGGCTCTGGCTGAACCTGACCAGTTGTTCCAGCTTGGCTGTAGCCTGGCCACTGTCTATTATTTCCCCCGCCCGGGTTATCCCCTGCCGGAGGGTGTCCACCCCGCCGCCAACTATCAGTGCCGCCGCCGCATTCAGCAGCACCACATCCCGCTGGGGACCGGTAGCACCGGCCAGGATGTTACGCAGACAGGCGGCATTTTCGGCAGCGGTGCCCCCCTTCAGGCAGTCCAGTTCAGCCCGGGGTAATCCGAAGTCTTCAGGGCTGATGAAGTAGCTCTTGATATAATTATCTTTCACCTCGTAGACCTCTGTTTTACCGGTAACGGTAACCTCATCCAGGCCGTCGTCACCATGAACCACCAGGGCATGCTTGCAGCCCAGACCGTGAAGCACGGAAGCCATCTTCTCGGCAAGCAAGCTATCAGCCACCCCCAGCACCTGGGCCTGAGCGCCGGCCGGATTGGTCAGCGGGCCGAGAATATTGAACACGGTGCGGATGCCTATCTCGCGACGGGGTGCTACCGCATATTTCATCGCCGGGTGAAATATCGGGGCGAACATGAAACCCATCCCCACCTCTTCCAGACACCTCTGCACCTGCTCCGCATTAAGGTCAATTTTGACGCCCAATGCCTCCAGCACATCGGCACTGCCGCACTGGCTGCTCATCGCCCGGTTGCCGTGCTTGGCTACTTTAAGCCCGGCGCCGGCGGCAACAAAGGCAGCCGTTGTCGAGATGTTAAAGGTACACGAACCATCACCACCGGTGCCGCAGGTATCCACCACCGCTCCGGCGGTAACCACGGGCACGGCCTTAGACCTCATCGTCCTGGCCAGGCCAACGATTTCGTCAACCGTCTCCCCCTTGAGCCTGAGGGCGGTGACAAAGGCACCAAATTGAGCCTGAGTGGCTTCCCCCTGCATTATCTCTTCCATCACCAGAGCGGCTTCGTCCATAGTCAGGGAACGCCCTGAAACCAGAGAGCCAATCGCTTCTTTAATCATGCCTTATTGCCTCCTTCCCCGTAAGAAGTTTTGCAATATATCCTTACCGGTCTCGGTCATAAACGATTCGGGGTGAAACTGGACGCCCTCCACCGGGTACTGGCGGTGGCGCAAGCCCATGATTTCACCGTCATCCGTCCAGGCGGTTATCTCAAAACAA
>Ga0209427_10007454_pt1 | contig 12389 bp, 8 predicted proteins | sample DeeMarSWOR136_30_FD_187465 | JGI IMG/M metagenome (GOLD analysis project Ga0209427, IMG submission 187465) | Marine sediment microbial communities from White Oak River estuary, North Carolina - WOR-1-36_30 (SPAdes) (version 2) | ecosystem: Environmental > Aquatic > Marine > Intertidal zone >... | reverse complement strand
GTTCTTTTCTGAAATGAATTTGCCGCCGTACTTTCTCATCTTTTTCCTGCCTCTTCTGGTCGGCTTTCTTACCGGTGTTACCATGCCGTCAGTGGCAATTACCTTCCCATTCCTAATCCCCTTCATCGGTACCGGATCGGATGCGAATGTGGAACTCGAAACTCTGGCTTTTTCCGGCCTAGCATGTGGACTTCTTCTCACTCCCGTACACCTGTGCATGGCGCTTTCGGCCAGTTACTTTGAAGCGCCGCTGATGAAAATCGTGGTAAAACTATTGGGGCCGGTCATTTTTGTGGCTGCTGCCGGTGTCCTGATGGCATTGTTACTTTAACGAACATTATAACTTTATCAAAGTGGAATTTATCCTGCCTCAGTAAGGAGCATATTCATTCTTCTTTTGCCCCGCCGGAAAGCAAATACATACCACTAATGTGAAGGGATGCTAATCTCAATAAAAGTATTCTTCGGCTTACCATCGCAGGTAACGGTATAACTTGTCGGCTGAGCTAAATTTATAGCTTTGCGGTGGGGCAATCCGTCAATTACATAACCATGCACGACCCGGATACGAGTTCTTGCCGGCCGATTATCAACTAAATGCAGGCAGGCCCGAACCGTATTCAAGCCGGGATCTCCCGTATATTTGACATATACGACCTCCGCCGGCTTATCCAGCAAGATATCGGTATCCCAGTTATACCGCCAATGATTGACCCATGTAGGCACTGATGATTGATATATTTCCTTGAAGCCTTCTGGTTCACCGACAGCATAAGCGATTCGATTATCGGTTTTCCTGGCTTGCTCTCCCTGATAAGTGCGAAACGTTGCGCCGACGCTGAGCCATGCGATTTTTGTGCCTGCGGGAGCAGCCAACCTTAAAACGGCATCACCGCGAATACGGCAGGTATCGCGTTTCGGGTCGTAATCTTTCGGCATATCAACCAGATATTTCTGTAAATCGCTCGGTTCCGCGGTGTTCGGCTGCACTAACAGAGGAACTGTAGACATGCCATACGAATCGCCCGTTTCATATTTAAGATGATTTGTGCCTTTCCTGAGCCTCGGCAGGCCAATCGGTGCAACCTGGATCCATGTATCAATGGTCAGGGATTCGACCGCCTGCTCATCTTTCACGCCTGAAGTGCTAAGTTTCAAGAGATAGCCATAAGTTCCTTTTACTATGCTGGTTAGATCTATAGATGTCATCACGCCGGATTTGGCATGACCTGCCGCCTGCCAGTTCAGGCCATGGTCTAAAGATACGAATAGGTCAATGGGTGAACCTGCTTTTAGTGTTACAACAGAAGCTTCTGTATCATCATTCACGTCGTTTAAGTCATTGACTTTCGCCACAATTATATAAGGCGTGAAAATCTCAAAGATGACCTCTGCACGGCCATCCCGGATTAAATTTAATCCCTCTTTTCCGGGGGCCAGATTCTTTACGGAGTAGACCCCATCTTCAAAATCCGTGGATTTTTCGGACAAATTGGGCGCATAATGAAAAAGGCCGTTCCCATGATTCCAGCATGTAAAATCACGATGATTCGGTTTCATGCCCCGCGGTTTAGTCTGAATAAGGTCCTTAATCCATTTGGTCTTATTATAGCGGGGTAAATGGTGCCAGCGCCCGCCTTGAGGAATCCACCAGCGGGTAAATATTTCCCCTTGCCGAAGATAAAAATCCATCGTATGGCTGCCCTCAAACCAGCGGTAATAGTAATGGATTTTACTATCACGATAGATTTTAAAGACCTTGTCCTTATCGTTATCCTTGGGAAAAAAGGGATCTGGCTTTATCCGTGGATTCACCCAGAGGTCCCGATTCCGCCTGGCTTCATCCAGACTGGCTACTGTCCCATCCTCATTAAGCAGGACACCTCTCACATCAAGGTCGTAGTAGTGCCAGCTATTACCATACCACAGTTCCGTCGCGCAGTGGTTCCAGGCTTCCAAACCAAAGGAACGGCCCTTTTCAAAACCAACACCCTGAAAGATACCATCCAAAATGGGGCCAAAGATTCCACAATAAGCCATGTTATACACATTGAGGATTTTAAGAGAGTCACGAACGGTGGCGTATTCGTCAAAAGAGTCATCTCCTTCAAGAATCTCATTGAAATGGTACAGGCCTGTTTCGTAACCGCACAAATATTTCCATATTGCAAGGGCAAGATCGTTGTCGCTTTTGTCTTTCCACGCCGAAAACCGTCGAAATCGTTTCAAATCGGTAGTATCAGCGGTGTGTTCGCTATTAACTCGGATACAGGTTACCCTTGCCTGGGAAATGACGGGGTTGCCGAATATTAAAAAAATAAAGAAGGTTACATAGGAAAATATTATTCTCCACTGATTTTGCCGGGAAACATTCATGGTCTTCCTTTTATCAATGCCCACAGGAGGTCCGGTTTGTAAAGTTATTGCCCATTTTAACTTGTATCATTGTTGCCTACTCTTATTCAATCTATTTTATAAGATTTTGCCGGAAAAGCTACCCACAGTATATCTTCCAGACGCTTACCTGCCGCATAGAGCTGAAAACAGGTCTTTGTAAGTATGCAAAAGAGTCGTAAAACGCCATTTTTCTCTCAAAAACGGAGATTAGGCTGTGCATATACAATTCTGTTCACCTCCTCGTCAGTAGAATCGAGGTCTGTCCAGATATCTTTTTCTCAAAATCACCGCACCGGGGCAGGACAATAAGAGCATTTAGAGCTTTTCACAAGTGAAAGTTCTTGGCGATATAGTTGCGAAGGGGGCATTCACAGATTGTCAAATGCCCGAAAAGAAACGCAAAATTGCATAATCGGCTGTTTTCCTCTAAACATTTAACCCGTTCACCGTCGGCAATAAGTATCGCTTTGCCGATTTTTTTAAATCCCGACTTATGGCATACGAAATCCTTCGTGCATTCCATATCGCTGATGATTTGCTCTATTTTGCTTTTGTGTTTTTGGGCTATTTCCACAGAATTACCAAAAGTTAACATATACGTATCGCGCTTACCTGCCCTACAGGAAGAGCATAGCGTCCTTACTTTTATGCCGTTTCCGAATTGGAAGATGTTGATAATGAAATGAAAATTTTTTTAAAATTAATAGAAAAAGCCAAAGGCTCGAATAACATCCACTTATTTCAAAGAATTTTTGTAATTTTTATGTAAAAAATCCTTATATTTTAAAATTTATTATCAACATTTCGCTTCATTCCTACGGTTTATAAATATACAGCTATAACTTGTGAGATTCGAACAAGCTCACGATGTGCTCAGCTTATGATTGGTATGACTATGCGGCCGAATTGTCAGGGCCTCGCACACCGGTCTTCCGTGAGAGGTGTAACGTGGCTTTTGGGCCGTTTGTAGGGAAAATGCCAATTGATGCCCCAAAAAGAGAGGAACCGGACTATAGTGTCGAAATCCTCGACAGGGGCGGCTAAAGCGTATTGAGCAACTCTGTGGTAGTAGTTCTCACGAATTCTGCGTGAGGGCGTAAGTGAAAGTTGTTTTGTACACACAATATTCCAAGGAGATATTGTTATGTATGGATTAATATCGAAAACAGATAACCAGTTAAAAACAGCTAAGAGCGAAGAAGGTGAATATCTAACCTTTACATTTTTCGAAAAGAACGATGGCATGGAATTGAAGGTAGCCGGTTGGACAAAATTAAGGCCGCTGCCGGACAAACCTGAATATATCAGGGGGGATGTCAATCCGTGGGGGTGTGAAATACCTGTAATTGACCTTAAAGTCTTGTACGGGAAAGGCCCAACGGAAATCACTGCCGCGACATGTTTTATCATTCTCCAACACCCGGACTTACATGAAGATTATTTTGGGATGGTGGTCGATGAGCTTTCAAATCTTATCAATATCGCAGACGGGATGGAGAACAGAATGTCGCCCCTGCTGTTATCGGCAAGGCGCCACCTCTCGACAAATCCCATTGTAAAAAACTGAAGTCCGGTCTCATTAAAGGGCAGGTGGAAAGCAGCTACTGTAAGTTCCATTTTTATCGAATGAAAGGGATTCTTATGCACCGTAACCACAATGTTTTTGTCAGGGCAATCCGAGGAAAGAACAAAGTCAAATTGACCTTTTTCAGCAACGAGGATGGCGACATCAGAGATGGACTATTTGGACCCATTTTCTATAGTCCTTCCACCGCGGGAAATGATTCGGATTGCTACTACCTTTGGGATTTTGAAGGTGTCGATAGCAACCATTTCTTAGGCTTGCCGCCATCTCAAATAGTGAGGATGGAATTAACCCGGGAACCTTTTGACCCTATTGAGTTCTTCACCTCAAGCGGAGGAATTAGCGATTCCGAGTGTGGTTGTGGAGGGGATTTGTCTGAGACATCAGGGAAAGAATCCGATGGAAAAAGTCTGTAAAAATTGTGAGTATTTTTCGCAGAAAGCTTTTGAATCAAGCAGGTATTTGTGGGGTGATTGTATGAAGGGGGCAAGTTCTATCGGGGCATACGACAAAAAAGAGCAAGCTGTTTTTATGTGGGCTGATAAAACCTGCAGTGATTTTAAGCCCAGACATGAGCGAAAGTGAGGTCGAAATTCAGCGGGGGATTGGTTGTGAGAACATGCGTTTTATTATTGTGGTAGAGCTAATTTTTAATCGGGCACTCTTTTTTTGACTCGTTTTGTAAAGTTTTTTATTTTTTTCTCACCTTGCTTTGATTCTCTAAAATCCGCATTTAAGCACCAAAAGAGCGTTTTTTGCAGGCATACACCCTCCGTCAGACCATTGAGGCAATCGAAACGCCAGACTTTTATTGATAATAATCAGGGTATTCTGTAGAATATTCCGAACTTCCAATATTTTTTTTGTTGATTTTGAAGCCCATTTGGGAGTGGAAGAGAGTGGCTGTAACAAATATGCGCCAGAAGTCAGTTGCCCCAAGTAACGTAGAGAGAGCTGCGGGGATTTTCGACAAATACGGTAATTTTATTCGTTCGGTCATTCGTTTTCATATAAGGAACGAACCGGAAGCAGAAGACGTGTTCCAGGACTTATTTCTGTCTCTGGTTGCAAAACCAATACCTCTGGAAGTGGAAAATGTAAAAGGATTTTTATATAAGCTCATTTGCGATACGGTCAAAGATGCTTACCGCAGAATAGACCGCTATCAAGCAAGAATAAACAGGTATTCCAAGCGTAACTTACGCGTTGTGGATAATCGTCCGGAAACCGAGCTAATAAGCTTGGAGGAAACCAAAAAGATGTTTGATTTAATTGAGAGGCAACTGCCTGCACAGGAGGCTTTGGCGGTAAAACTGAGGTACAGGGAGGCTTACAATACCGGGGAGGTTGCGGAGACGTTGGGTGTAAAGCTGAGGTCTGTCAGCAGGTATGTTTCTGTCGGATTGAAGAAAGTTGGCAACGTTGTTACTAAAACACATGGGGGTAGATATGATAGCTTTTGATCCTAAATCGGCGTGTGAACAGGCCAAGGCCCACTATTATGAGTATCTCTTCGGCGGCACTAAAAAATGTTCTTCCACACAAATGCTTGGTCATATAGACAAGTGCTCATCCTGTCAGGCCGAGGTGAGGCGGCTTAAGGTTATCCTGGCCGAGGGCGAAGAGCAGACTGTCGGAAACGCCACGCAAACCAACAAAGCTATCACAACCTACTTGAGGTTTCACTTTGTCTATCTCAGGGCCTTCGTGGACTGTAAAATCCTGAAACTGTTTCTACCCAGCCTGGCTATCCCCGCCCTGGAAGTTTCTGTCCCAACTCCAATAACCGTACATCTTGATAACTGTCAAAAATGTACCAGCGACCTTAAAGCGATTCGGCGGTTAAAACTCACCAGCAAACAACTTGGCCGATTGGGTCAGCTTTTCGCTGAAGAACCAGGAATTGATGCTCATATATGCTCGGAAGCCCAAAATGCCATAGCATCCGTCGGAGCAATGGCCTTCAAAGGTATTTCTCCTGAGATATTGCGACATTTGTGTGTTTGCCCGAAGTGCAGAGAGCTACTCTATGAAGACCGTGAGAGCAGAAAAGAGAAACTTCCTCAGAATTCAGATCAATCGCCGTTGCCGTGTGATGCTGTTTCACCTGCGGATATTTTCGATTATGTCGTACCTTATGGGATAGAGCCCGACCACGATACGAATGTAATGTTTCGAAAATCACTGACAACACATTTAATTAATTGTCCGAGATGCCTGGATAAATTGCAGAAACTGCACAATACCTTGTATGGTATTTTAGATCGGCATGAATCCGGTATCGTTACATGCTATAACATACGTGAATCCGGCCGGGAATCGACTGTGAGTACTTCTGATGGCCTGTATAAGGATTGGCCGATAGAAGTGCAGGTCTTTGACAATTCCGCCGAAACCGAGACTGTAGAAAAAGGTGTTTTTGAAGACTTTGAGGCTTCCCTTGAGCCTGAACCGAAACGCAAATTTTCATTCCTTAGGCCGTTTATCAAGCCGGCAATGGCTGCGGCAGCGGTAATTTTAATAGCCCTTCTATTAAATATACGCTCTGCCGGGGCCGTCGATCTCGATCGGATGATTAGTAAGGCTCTTGAGCGGATAGATACTGTTTGTTTAGGAACGTTCGCAACGTCTGATACAGAAGGGGTGGTACCGATTCAGGAAATATGGATATCTCAAGCGTTAAATCGTAAGCTCTATAAGACTGGGCCGGAATACATTTTATGGGATATCGAGGCCAAATCCAAAATAACAAGAGATTTGAATACAGGCTCAATTACAACGATACCACTGAATACCGGTGTTTTCTTAAATGTTAAGGAAACTATACGGGATCTGTTACTATTAAACAGTAAGCAAGAGGTACTGGAAGGTGCTAAGTGGTTGCCGGTAGCTGATGAGGACATCGAGAACCCTATTCCCGGCACACAAGTATACGGTTTAGTGTGGACTGACAAGTCTCTTATTGGCTCTTTAATCCGTAAATGGCGAGTATACATAAACGTCGAGACGAAACTGCCCAAAAGAATTGAGTGGTGGGTAAAATTAGGGCAAGAACAGGAAAAGTGCGAAAGCGTTACAGAGGTTTCTTATCCGACCACCGATGAAATGAAAGCTTTTATCAAAAAAGCCGGTTTTTAGTCGGCTTTGTTTTATTCCGAAAGCCAAAGTGTATATCGATTAATGTACTCGCCGTCAATTTTTTCCACGAGTAATTCATCTGCCTTGAGGCGGCTTACGTGGCCATCCACAAATCCAACGTTGACAGTCCTGTTAGGATGACGGCCATCTATGGCATCTGCCTGTTGGTCGGGTAATATAAATCTTTCTTTATTTATTCCAACACCCGGGACATAAAAAGAACCTTCTCTTCTTACATTTTCAAAACGCTGAACAGGTGCGTTTGTGACGCCCTTCCAGCTTATAAGGCTGTATCCACTGTCGGTTATGAGCAATGTTGCAGAAGGACGCCGAATTTGATATAAGGCCAAAGGTGTTCCAACAAATTCACCACCTATCATGCTCGGGGCATCCTTGCATATTGCCCGGTTCACCCCATAATTACCGCAAAGAATATTCATCCTGGAACCCATTTCTTGGATATTTCTTGATGGACACCAGAATATAGTCTTTGGGTTCGTGTAGTCCTTGAGTCCACCCCCTATGGACGTAAACCACCACCTGCCCGGCAAATCATACATAGGATTTCCCGGGTAGCGGGGCGGAGGCATGACAGTGCCGACTGTTGGAGCATCGAAACCATAGGGAAATGTCTCGTTGTCCGATGCGTATGTTGTCAGCAAAAGGGACAACTGCTTCAGATTTGAACCACACTTCACTGCTCTGGTTTGCTCCCTCGCTGTGTATGATATGGGTACGAGGATGCTCATTAGAACCGCGATAACCGCGATAACGATAAGCAGCTCCACGAGTGTAAAACCCATGCCTCTCATATCTATATTATTGTACAGGCACTTATAAGAAAGTAAAGTCGACAATGGTAAAAAAATTTTGAGTTATTTGCATATTTAACGTGTCTGAAAAAGGCCTTTTTTACCGCCTTAAAGGCCATAAAATGGGTAGAAAGCCAATATTTTCAAAAAAAATTTAAAAAAATTTAAAAAAAACTATTTTTTTATCAACATTTTGGCCGTCAGCTTCGGCTTCATTATGTGTTACAGAGCCTCGCCGGGGCGATTACTGTTAATTCAGAATCAGATAGAAAGGCAAGTGCACAAAATGGGGGTTAAGGGCAGCAAAACAAGTATTAGGGTATCTTAATAGAGGAAGTCGTAGTGTAAGAAGAAAAACCAAATCCTCCTCCGCATGGGCGGTCAGGACTATACTCTATGTTCCGGCCGCCTCTTTTATTCGTCCCAGCAAGCCAGTGAGTCGCACGCCCTTATTTTTTGAGCGAAAAAATACAAAGCCCAAGTACAGTCGCCCTCGGGAAATTCCGGATCTTCTACGCAGGGGGTAGTTACAACTGCGTTTAACATTACTGAGGTGCAGCCGGTGCCGTTTGGGTCTTCTTTACAGCCGCATCGCATAAAAAATAAAACAGAAGCACCGCCGCACACCCCTAAAATACGTCCTGGACAAAAAAATGCATTGCCTGCCTGGATCCGTTCCGAGCAGGAGAAGTTGGGCAAACCACCTTCGTTTGACCCGGTTATTTTATGCAGCTCACTATCATTAATCGGGGTGTTGTTCGGGTCCGCATCCAGAGGTTTATTCGAGACGAGCAATGCTGTGCCCGCGCTCCAGTTATGGCTAAATTCCTTGAGTTTGGTACGATAGAAGAATTTGTGACTATCCAGGTCTATGATCCATACGTACTTATCGTCGATATATTCGAAGACCACATAATGATTAGCTCTCGGTAGATGCAGGATTGCCTGGCAGCCTTTTAGTTTCTTCAGTGCCTGTATGTTGGTTTTGACCGCACGGCAGTGTAAACCCAGGTCCCGGGCAAACTGCCGCAGTGCATAAAGGTTTGTGCTCTTATTAGGTTCGCTAACCAAACCGGCGAGTTCCTGGTCGGTAACGCTTTTGCCTAACCGCTCTGAAACATGCTTCATGGCCACTGTTGCGCAGTTCCGACCCAGCTTTTCCACAGTCGATGCAATCTCAAGCTCAAGCTTTTTTTGCAGAAGCGACTCAGTGTCAACTTCGCTGTAGTAGCGGTAACTAAAAGGCTTCTTACTGATTGGAGAGTAGAATTCCACCCGTGTGTCTGTTTCAAACGGAGCACGAAAAGAGTCCGATTGAGGGGTAATCGGGCTGATGGAAGTAAGGTCCCAGTGGTCACAAGTCACCAGTTCGGATGATGGTTTACGGTTGTTATATCGTTCGATAATAATGGTAGTGGGGATCCATTTGCCGAGGACCGACTCGTAATCTCCGTAGGTTTTTATGATAGATGCACCACTATCATAATATATCGAATAAGAAAGTAGAGCGTAATCTTTTGCAGGGTCAAGCACGAAAACCATTCTCAGTCCATTTTCCCTGTTGACAGTTAGATGTACATGCCCCTGGCCGTCAACCTCTGCGGATGATTCAGCGGCTGAAAGTTCCTCAAGTGTGTAAACGCCGTGTCCCCAGGGAACGATTCCGGCATTTAATGGGCCACTAACCGCGGCCGGAAAGTCACCTGGACCTTCACGTACAATTGCGTCGTTACCCGACTTGAAATACATTGTGTATCGTTCTCCATCCCAGGTAAATATGTTCTGTTTGTTCCACTTCAGATTGGAATTATCCAGTGAAGGTTGACCGGAGTAGATTGGCTCGGGTTCCGCCTGTTTGGTGTGAGAATCTATGTTGATTTCCCAGTAAAATCTATCTCCATCGTACTTTACAGTAACAGTCGAATCAGTCATGTATCCGGTCGACGATCTGTATTCGTTGTGTGTGGCCGTGATAGTACCGCTTGGGATCCAGGTCCTTTTTGGCTGGTCTGTAAGAGTTTTAAAGATTTGCAGAATCTCAGTCCTGTCCAACTGTCCATCCGCCCGGGCATAATCCTGAGCGATAAACAACAAAATAACCATTAGTGCAAAATTTCTTATCTTCATAACAATGCCTTTTTCCTTGATTAACCTGTTCAAAGTTTTGTATCCACTTAAAACTTTTTACGGGAGCAACTAAAACGAGCTCTCAACACTATCGATGAATTCATTCCATTCCGTTTTGCTATATGCATCTCTGATTTCCTTCTCTTGTTTCCATAGCTCCTCCAGCCAGCTTACTAACTCATCAACGTCAACCTCCTCCTCCGTTGATTCGGACTGTGTTGTTTCTGACGACGCAGACATCGTTTCGCCGCCCATCATCATCTCAGAATCTATCTGGTGAATGACAATGCTTTCCAGCTTGGGGAAGACCTCTTCGTTGTCCGTGTTAAATGAGGCCCAGTTTTTCAGCTCAAGTGTAACATCACCCTGGCCTTCACAGGTAAATACGAAACTGGCTAAATGGCCGTCTGCAATTACATCGCCTTGGGTTACACCTGAAAGCCGAACACCTTCTTCCTGCTCAAATCCGGGTCCCCAGTAATCCCAGTACGTGTCTCTATTAGGCTCTGCAAGAATTTGCGCAGTACCGTCGGGATACTCCGTATTGTCAATTGAGCCGAGATTCGGATCGGAAATGTCAACTTCAATGTCAAAAGCCCACACGTTGTTCTCAGTGGTGGATGCAATATCCACATACAGCGTGATGCTGTCATTGACATCAATCGTGATTTCGCTAAGACCATTGACGTCGACAATACTGTAAATGACATTCGCATCCTCCGGGTATTGCGGTTCATCGGGTTCGTTACCCGGATTAGGCCACAGCCAATAATCTAAAAAAAGCCCTAAATCCCTGTTGTCCACGTCTCCGTCTCGGTCTATATCGGCTCCTGCACACCAATTCGGATCGCCACAGCCTGTATCGTTCCAATGTGAGGAAAATGTTGCAAAGTCACGAAAGTCCACTGATTCATCTGAATTAAAGTCACGCGTGGGAACATTATGGAAAGTGATGATATAGTTGGGTTCATCCCAGCCTTCATACTCGTTATATATGTAAAAGCCTACATTGCAATCACCTGCTTTGATAGCGTAGTAATCAATTACGAACCAGTCTCCCGGGGCGGTGCTATTGGCTTCGGAATATTCGTTAACAGGGTAATATGTGTAAAAGTCGAAACCAAATATATTGGAATCCCTCCACTGAGTCACTAAGGCAAAGAGTCCGGCATTTTCATAGTGGGAACCTGTCCAGTCCCTGGAATTTGGGTCCTTATCTCTTCCAGCCAGAATACCCCGCAACCTATGTTGACCTGCAACGAAAACGCCGCCTTTCCAGCCGCTCCAGTTCCCGTAATCGTTGCTGTCCGAGCTTATAACGAGTACGCGATTATCGCCGACCATGACTTCGCTGTTGCAGTCAAATGGTGTGGTTCCATCAGGCCAGTATACATTCAGCGAATCCTGCCCAAGAGTTATTGGTACCATACCAAGAACTATTGTCAGTGTCAGAAAAACTTTCACAATCATATCCTGAATAAACATAAAAATTCTCATTCGTGTTCTCCCCGCAATAAATGAGCTTGGTTTCATTGTAATTTTTCTTCCTCTTACCTCTTCGAAAAAACACTTCGTATTGTTAATAAGACACGAGCCTTATAAACAATGCTGCGAGATACTCTCAGCGACAATGAAAACACGACAATTTCTAAATCAAATGTTCATAGTTAATGCCGACACCGAGTACAAAAATGTTGATGATAAATTTTGTTTCCACCCCAATTTTTTTAAAAAATGCGATTATTTTGATAATTATGCGGCTAAAAAAGAAAAAAATTTTGATATTAAGCCGCGTTAATCGAAAGAAAAAGAGTCTTAACTATTATAATTCCCCCAAATTCAAATGGTGACTCCAGAAACGAATTGTACCAAAAATAAAGCTTAATTTCAATAGGTGCACAAGCGATTTCTTTGTTTATTGATGTATTTGGGGTCATTTAAGTGATATCATTTGTGTATGAATGTACATCGTATATATTATTGGTCAAAGGAGATGATAATTTTGTGAAAGTACGATTTTTTTTGCGGATTTGTAAGGAATCCTGCTACTTTTTTCCAATATTTGAGCGAGAGAGGCGGTGATAGTTCTGAAATTGTAGGCCGGTTGATTCGATAACAACAAGATTTGATAAGGGCAAATTGGTGTGGTGGAGTAAATGGTTGCCGAGGTGTAAGTGTTTATATAACAATCACTTACAAGAATCGGGGTGGCCAGATTCGAACTGGCGACTTCCTGCTCCCAAAGCAGGCGCTCTGGCCAAGCTGAGCTACACCCCGGCAAATTTAACTTTTCATATGTTAAATTTACGAAATCCTTTGTTTTTTGTCGT
>Ga0209427_10007452_pt1 | contig 12391 bp, 9 predicted proteins | sample DeeMarSWOR136_30_FD_187465 | JGI IMG/M metagenome (GOLD analysis project Ga0209427, IMG submission 187465) | Marine sediment microbial communities from White Oak River estuary, North Carolina - WOR-1-36_30 (SPAdes) (version 2) | ecosystem: Environmental > Aquatic > Marine > Intertidal zone >... | reverse complement strand
AGATTATCCCGGTGTTCATGCCGATATTGCACGGCATGCGTAACAATGTAATGGGCTTGGATGCCAAACCGCATGGTGACCCCTGGTGCCGCTACATCTGGCTCGATGACTAAATACCGACCAAATATATTCTGACGATTTGTCATCCGAATAGCGGAGCTGAGTAGCCGACTTAGCTCTGAGGTTACTCGCTCCGCTCGGAATGACACTACCAATGCATTCCTGCTAAAAGCTGGAGATCTTATGGCGCGTTTCATTGCCAGACGACTTGGCTTAATCTGTATAACCCTGCTGGTAGTCTCTCTGGTCATCTTCGTAATCACCGAGCTCCTGCCCGGTGACGTGGCGGCGATGATACTCGGAAAAGAGGCAACCGAGGAGAGCCTGGAAAGGTTACGTGAAGAGCTGGGTTTGAACCGCCCCGCCTACGAACGTTACCTATCCTGGGTTGGCGATGTGCTGCGGGGTGACCTGGGCGATTCCTACGCTCTAAAACTGCCGATTACCGACATTGTGGGCAGGAGGCTTAGGCATTCGGTAATCCTGGCTGCATTCGCGTTCCTGGTCGGTGTTCCTGCCGCGGTTGCCGCCGGCATATGGGCTGGCATACACCCGAACACAAAGCTGGACCGCATAGTGAGTATGACCGGCCTGGTAGGGATATCAATACCGGAGTTTGTCACTGGTCTGCTGCTGATGCTCCTCTTCTCTTCGACACTTCATCTTTTACCATCCTCAAGCATCATCCTTCCCGGCGTTAATCCGCTAACAAGCCCGCAGATCCTTATAATGCCGGCACTTACCATAACCTCTGTTCTGTTTGCCTACATCATGCGAATGACCAGAGCCAACGTTATCGAGGTAATGCAGGCGGACTACATACGTACGGCAATTCTCAAAGGCCTTCCCATGAAGCGTGTTATCCTGCGACATTTGTTTCCCAATGCAATGTTACCAACCATTACCGTAATCGCCTCAAGCTTCGGGTGGATGCTGGGGGGTATCATCATCGTCGAGAATGTCTTTGCCTACCCCGGTATCGGACAGCTGCTGCTGAGGTCGATAGAGACTCATGACATCCCCTTGCTTGAGGTGGTGACACTGATTGTTGCCGGGACCTATGCCATCAGCAATCTGTTAGCGGACCTGAGTTACGCAGCTCTGGACCCGCGAGTGAGGTTGGGATGATAGAGATTATCTGTTCCGGTCTGGTTGCTACATGGCGGAGCATCGGGAATACGCTCCGTTTGATACTCCGCACATGGTCTGGCCGTATTGCCCTGCCGATAGTACTGCTGCACCTTGTACTGACACTCTTCGGCCCCTGGTTGGCGCCATATTCCCCCACCGCCATGCCTGAGTCAATCGAGCAGTATCAGAACCTGCCACCGTCACTCCAGTTCTGGCTGGGCACCGACCAGTACGGACGTGATGTACTGAGCCGGGTTATGTGTGGTGCCGGTTCTCTTATCGCGACAGCAGGAGGCGGCGCTCTCCTGGGAATTATGCTCGGTGCGGTGGTAGGGATGAGCAGCGGTTACAAAGGCGGCAGGGTAGATGAGGTTTTTATGCGGGTGATGGACGGGCTAATGTCTTTTCCTACACTGCTGCTGGCTCTTCTGGTACTGTTCACCCTTGGCCCCAGCAGATTTAACATCGCCGCCACTATCGGCTTCGTAAGTATGCCAGCCATAGCACGAGTGGTGCGGAGTACCACCCTCTCATTGAAAACCATGGAGTTCGTTCAGAGTGCCCGTTTACGTGGCGAATCTACATTCTACATCATATTCAGGGAGATCTTGCCTAATGTCCTACCCGTCCTTGGCGTAGAAGCATCGGTACGTTTCAGTTACGCCATCCTATCCGTTGCTTCGCTGGGATTTCTGGGCCTCGGAATCCAGCCTCCATCACCCGACTGGGGCCTGATGATAAGCCAGAGCCGCCGGTTTTTGGTTATTGCCCCCTGGGTCGCCCTCGCCCCGATGGCTGCCGTTGCTTCACTGGTTATAGGCGTTAATCTCCTTGCCGATGGCATCAGACAGGCCACTAGAATGGCCAAGGAAGAAAAACATGAGTGAGAAAAGAAAAGACGAAATCCCGTTGCTGGAAGTAGACCACCTGGCAGTCACCTTCTATACACCACATGGTACCTTTCATGTGGTACGGGACGTGTCATTTACCATTCAACGCGGTGAAGTCCTTGCCCTGGTCGGGGAGACAGGGTGCGGCAAATCAATAAGCGCCTTTGCCATTGTGAACTACCTTCTGCCTTTCCATCCAGGGGAGTCACGCGTAGATGGCACCATTCTCTTTGAAGGTAAGGATCTTATCGCAATGCCAGACTCTGAGCTGCACAAGTTACGTGGCAGCCGCATTGCCATGGTATACCAGAACCCGGGCACATCGTTGAACCCTACCATGCGGGTAGGTCTACAGATGGAGGAAGTGCTGAGGGAGCATCTTGGAGTTGAATCGAAACAGGCCCATCAACGGACGGTAAAGCTCTTTGATAGCGTAGGGCTGGCTGAACCAGACCGCATTGGTCAGCGTTATCCGCATCAGCTGAGCGGCGGGATGCAACAGCGGGTGATGATCGCTATGGCGCTGGCCTGTGATCCGGACCTGTTAATTATGGATGAGCCCACCACCGGCCTTGACGTCACTACAGAAGCCACCATCCTTGACCTGATGGTAGACCTGAAGCGTCGTGTCAACGCCGGTATCCTGTTTGTGAGCCACAATCTGGGTACAGTGGCACGTGTTGCCGACCGGGTAGCGGTAATGTATGCCGGCCAGACCATCGAGCAGGCACCGACAAGTGCCATATTCAAGCGCTCGAAACACCCCTATACCACAGGTTTGCTGCAGTGTGTTCCGCAACCTCCCGCTGAAGACAGGGCAGGCACCAAGCTACGTAGTATCCCCGGTGATACCTATGCTCCTGAAGAAGGCAATCTCCAGGCCTGCCTTTTTGCCCCCAGGTGCCCGATGGCACAGGAATTATGCCGTACGGAAGCACCTGAAATGCTTAGTGTTAGAGATAACCAGCAATCGCGCTGTTTCTTCTGGAATAACGTTCATAAGGAAATCTGGGGTGAATTAGAGCCGCGTGATGAAGGACTACGTGAGTCCGTTGAGCCTGTCCTCAGCGCCAGGAATCTGCGACGGTTCTTCGGTCAGTGGCAACGTAAATACATACTGTTCGGTCCACGAGTACGACTTCCGGTGCGAGCGGTAACCAACATCGGTTTCCAGGTCGGAACCGGACGGACCCTTGGCATTGTGGGGGAAAGCGGCTGCGGTAAAACAACCGTAGCACGACTGTTGGTTGGGTTAATCCCGAGACAGCGTGGTGATATTCTACTACGTACGGAAGAACTCGCCCCTCTAATTGAGGGACGGACAGACCAGCAGCGTGCTGCGCTCCGGATGGTATTCCAGAATCCGACAACGTCTCTGAACCCAAAACTCCCGGCCCGCCATGCCATCGTTCGCTCGTTGCAGAAATTAGCACGGTTGAGCGGTAAGGACAGCCGCGAGCGTGCTGAGGAACTGGCGCGAGCCGTAAGGCTGGAACCCGCGTATCTAGAACGTCGACCCGAGGCGCTCAGCGGCGGTGAGCAACAGAGGATAGTACTAGCAGCCGCCTTCGCCGGTGAAGCTGACCTTATCATTGCCGACGAGGCGGTGGCATCACTGGACGTATCAGTACAGGCTCAAGTAATCAAGCTGCTGGAAGACCATCAACGCGAGTCGGGTACATCGTACATTTTCATCTCGCATGACCTGGGGGTCGTCAGGTATATCTCCGATGATATTCTGGTGCTTTACGCCGGTCATATAGCCGAGTCGGGGCCTGCGGAGTGCGTGCTTAACATACCGTCACATCCATATACAGAGGCGCTTCTTTCCGCCGTGCCTGTACCTGACCCGGATGCCATGCCCACCCGTATCCGCCTCGGTGGTGCTGTGCCGACACTCCGCGAACGTTTTCAGGGTTGTTTCTTTGCCGGGCGCTGCCCCCGTAAAATCGGACCTATTTGCGATAACACCCCACCACCAGTAAATACTGGGCCAGACCCACCTGACCATGCTATCTACTGTCATATACCTCCCGAAGAACTAATGAAATTACAGTCAGACTGAAAACAGATAAACCCCAGCACTCATCAAACACGTATTATTTCTGCCATTCTTTATTTGTAAAGCCAGACGACTGTACCAGACGACATAAAACACGATTGCATACCAATTCAACCCTGGAATTACCAAACCACTACACCGGTATATTCTTTACCAGAATTTAACCCCATTTTTATGAGAATATTACCTCGACTACCCTATAATACACGTATGAGAACCGTCCTGAGTGGTAGTAATACACCAATGATTAACGACCGCAAAGAAAACCTAGGCAGAATACTCAAGCAGCGCCGGGGCATGCTTTCCCTTACCTTAAAGGATTTGGCCGCCCTTTCTGGAATATCGTCATCATACCTGGGCCGTATCGAAAAAGGTAACCGGTTCCCCTCAGCGGCAATACTGAAAAAAATAGCCAGGCCCCTTGATTTTACCGAGAGTGAGTTATTCTCGCTGGCCGGTTATCTGTCTTTCCCCTCCGATAATACGAATAGCATAAACCCTGATTACTGTCTCAGGCAGATCGACCCTCAGATTTATATGCTATTAGCCAATGAACCAATCGAAGTGCAACACGCCATCATCGGGATACTTAATATACTGAAAAGTATTGCCCTCTCAACCAACCCACACTAAGTAAGGTAATCAGATATGGTCAGTATTTTGATTAGCTATCCACCATATATCAAAATAAACCTACTCTCCGTTATCACCCCATAAAATTAAGACCCGGCACTGGTACTCACCCGGTCAAACCTTCCCACACCACCGAAAGTTGCCATCAGTCCAATATTATTACCTGTATTCAGCACCAATTCTCCGTACTGTTATTGCCTTTTGTCCTTTTTCATGCTATTATTATACTATTGGCATTACATTTATAATTTTAAGTGCGGTAATCCAGCGGGATGACCCCCAACAACCGGTCAATATTTACTGACTGAACAACCGATGGTGAGATAATATGGCTAAGAAAGTGAAAATACCCCCCGGTACAGCCCCCCTGGTCAAATCCCGGCATACCGATAGGGTATCGCTGGAAGAACAAGGCTCGTACCTGGACCTGTTAGAAAATGCCAGTGATATTATCTTCTGTGCCAACCGTGATGGTCGCTTTCTATTTGCTAATCATGCCTGTCGGGAAACCCTTGGTTACTCCAACGATGAGATAAACGGGCTTTCAGCGCTGGATATTATCTATCCCAGCAGTCATGAAAAATGGCTGGAAATATCTGAGCATATCGTTTCAGGGATAAATGTTGACACATTTGAAATCACACTGGTCACCAAAGACGGTCAACAGGTCCTCGTTGAGGGAAGTGCCAGTTCCAGATCAAGAGATGGTATACCAACAGATATATTCGGTATTTTCCGCAATATTGCCCGGCGCAGACAGGCTGAGGAAGCGTTGCGCGAGTCAGAAGAAGAACTCCGCCTCATGTTTGATTCTGTTGTTGAGGGAATAATAGTATCGGACCTGAACGCTGTCCTCACCAGAGTAAACAACAGCGCAGTGAGCATGCTCGGCCTTCAATCCAAAGATGAACTTATCGGCAGAAGCGGTCTTGATCTTCTTTCCTTATACGAACGCGAAACCGCCACAGACCGTATCGAAGATTCACCCAAGCAGCTGCCAAAGAAAGGCACCCAGGTTACCCTTATCAAGGCAGACGGCACCGAATTTTCCGCCGAAGCCATTGGTGATGTCCTGCGGGATGCCCTGGGAAATCCGGCCGGTTTCGTAACCGTCTTAAGGGATGTCAGCATATACCGGCAGTTAGAAGAGACATTAAGTCAGCACGTCAAAGAACTGAGCTGTCTCTACAGTATTGACAAAACCGCCCAGAGGCCAGAGATAACCAGGGACGAGTTGTGCCAGAAGGCTATTAACCTGATTCCAACGAGCTGGCAATACCCAGAGATCACCTGTAGCCGGATAACCCTTGGCGACCAGGAGTTCAGCACGGATAACTTCCAGACTACAGAATGGAAGCTATCAGCCGATATCAACGTAAAGGGACAAAAGGAGGGGTTGATAGAGGTCTGCTACCTTGAAACCAGGCCTGAGCTTGATGAGGGGCCATTTTCAAAGGGGGAAAGGCTGCTGATTAATACCATTGCCGAGCGGTTGGGACAGATTATTGAAAACAAACGGACGGAAGAGGCGCTCAGACAAAGCGAAAAACGGTACCGGGAACTGGCTGATTTCTTACCACAGACTGTTTTTGAGTGCGACCAGAACAGCAACCTGGTCTTTATTAACCGGCATGGATACCAGACTTTTGGGTATACCCCAGATGATCTGGATAAGGGCTTGAGCGGCCTCCAGATGTTTGTTCCTGAGCAATACAACAGGGTCATCAATAATGTTTTTAAAGTACTTACCGGATTGAATGCCAGCGGGTCTGAATACACGGCCCTGCGCAAAGACGGCAGTACCTTTCCGGCTATTGTTTATTCTGCCCCGGTCACTCACCAAGGCATGCCGACTGGATTACGCGGGATTATCATCGATAATACCGAGCGCAAAGATGCAGAGGAGGCACTCAGAGAATCAGAGGTGCGTTACCGAAATCTGGTTGAAAATGCCTCTGACATCATCGTTACCATCTCCACAGACGGCAATTTGACATCTCTGAATCCCGCCTTTGAAACTATCACCGGCTGGGCACGTTCCAGGTGGATTGGTCAGCCATTTACCTCTATTATCCATCCCGAAGATTTACCCTTAATAAGTGGAGTCTTTCAGGACGCTATTGGTGGAGAGATGGTAGAAACCGTTGAAGCCCGTCTTCGCACCAGGTCCGACGAATACCTGATAATGGAAATCAAGGTTAGACCTCTGATTTCCAACGAAAAGGTTGCCGGCATCTTTGGCCTGGCACGCGATATCACAGCACGCAAACAGACAGAATGGGAACTCCAGGAAAAGAACGCCCAGCTGGTCAGTCAACAACAACAGCTGATGGGAAAAACAGCCGAGGTGGAAAAAGCAAACCAGCTGAAATCAGAATTCCTGGCCAATATGTCACACGAACTACGCACTCCCCTTAATGTCATCATCGGTTTTTCCCAATTGCTGGCAGACGAGGTCCCGGGGGAAACTAACGAAGAGCAAAGGCAGTGCCTTTCCGATATCCTGAGTAGCAGTGAGCACCTGCTGTCACTTATTAACGAGGTCCTTGATATATCCAGAATAGAATCAGGCATAATCCCGGTCAAGTACGAGGAGATCGCCCTGAGCGATGTAGCAGAAACGATAACCCGGACGATGGCATCGATACTGACCCCCAGAAGACAGAGCCTGGTTGTTGAGATTGAGCCAGGCCTCCCACCGATTTATGCCGAAAAAAGCAGAATAGAACAGGTCCTGCTTAATCTGGTGGATAATGCCTCCAAGTATACCCAAGAAGAGGGTAGACTAAAGATAGAAGCCACCAGGGAAGGTGACTGGTGCCAGGTCAGCGTAATTGATAACGGCACCGGTATAAAGGAGGAGGACCAGATAAGGATATTCGAGCCTTTTTGCCAGCTGGATTATTCTCCAGAGAGAAAGGAGAGGGGTACCGGACTGGGGCTGCCGCTGGTCAAGCAGATAATAGAGCAGTACGGCGGCCGGATCTGGGTTGAAAGTGAATATGGCCAGGGAAGCCGGTTTATCTTTACCTTGCCACTGGCGGCCGCCGATTGATACTACTAAATCCCATTACTAACAATGAATGAGAAAATACTGGTTGTAGAAGACAACCCCCTGAATATGAGGTTGATTGAAATGACCCTCAGACGCAGGGGTTACATGCTGCTTATGGCAAGTGACGGGCAAGAGGCAATAAAAATGGCACTAATAGAACGCCCGGACCTTATTATAATGGATATACAGCTTCCTGGAATAAACGGGCTTGATGTAACCAGAAAGCTGCGTAAGACCCCGCCGGTCAGTGATACCCCCATTATCGGCGTTACCGCCTATGCCATGAAAGGGGACCGGGAGAAGATAATCGAAGCCGGGTGCGATGCCTATCTGTCCAAGCCGGTCGATACCCGGCAGCTACCGGAACTTGTCGCTAGAATGCTGCTGACGAAACATAATAATAATCCCCTGTCCTGACGGAGAAAATAATGCCCCAGAAGATCCTTATTATTGACGACGACACGGCCTTACTCGAGCTGGTAGACCTGGTTCTGGCCGGGGAAGGATATGAAGTGCTCAAAGCCGACAACGGACTGGATGGACTCCGGCTCCTCTTCTCCCAGAAGCCAGACCTGGTGCTCCTGGACGTGGTTATGCCCAAGATGGACGGCTGGCTGACCTGCCAGCGTATCCGTGAAATCTCTGACGTTCCCATCATAATGCTCACCGGCATTCAGCAGACCGAAGAAGACATAGTGCGTGGACTTGACTATGGCGCCGATGAGTACCTCTTCAAACCGGTGGGGAACCGGGAGCTGGTAGCCAGGATACGTTCGGTAATGCGGCGGATTGAGCTTTCCTCTTCCGAGAAGTCAGAGAGAGATGTCACCTACTCGGACGGTTTCTTAACCGCTAATATCACGGAGCGGCGGATTACCGTAAATGGAGAACGGGTGAAACTGACGCCACGTGAATTCCGCCTGTTTGCCCTGTTGATAGAGAAGACCGGCCGTATTCTCAGCCACAGGGAGCTACTGGAGAGGGTGTGGGGCTGGGAATACACCGATGACCTGGACTATGTGCGCATTTACATCTCGCACCTGCGTCAGAAGCTAGAGCCAGATCCGGCACTGCCTAAATACATCATAACCGAACCCGGGGTTGGCTATTACTTCCAGAAACCCGGCGGATAACCACCCGCAATTGACTGAACCTGCCTTACGGTAACTACATTCTTGTAGCTACAGGTTACCCTGAAGACTACAGACCAACCGGATTTACCAGAAAGCCACTCTTTTCACCGCATTTGACGCCTAAACAGGCATGTGCTAGTATGAAATCACTTCAATTAAAATTTAAACGCCAGCGTCTGATAATATCCCACTTCAGACCGCACCCTATATACTTAAGAATAATCTCTATATTGTTATATATAATATCATCGATAGACTGATTAACCGGGTTGTACTGTTATAGAAATAACCAAGCTGCACCCAATTTATGCTGTTTGAAGGTGGCAGGAGGTAAAATAGTCCCATGCAGGTAGACGAGGAGTTAACCGAGTTAGCACCCGACAAGGATATGATACTTACGATCGGGGTTTTTGATGGTGTCCATCTCGGTCATAAATACCTGATCTCCCAGCTAACCGGTTGTGCCCGGCAGCAGGGATTGCTCAGCGGAGTGGTTACCTTCCGCCAGCACCCCCGGGAGATATTGTCACCCCATAACAAACCTCTCTACCTGACCATCCTTCCCGAAAAAGTCCGCCTGTTGGAAAATGAGGGCGTTGATGCCGTTATCCTCCTTTCCTTCACCGAAGAACTCGCCAACCTGAGTGCCAGTCAATTTGTCAGCCTACTGCAACAACACCTCAGGATGCGTGGTCTGATAATCGGGCCTGACTTTGCACTGGGTCACAACAGGGAAGGCAACACGGATTACCTTCGCCAGCTGGGGGAAAAACTGGGTTTCAGTCTAACCGTGATTCCGCCGATAACGGCCAACGGCGAGACGGTGAGCAGCACCGCCATAAGAAATGCCCTGGCTATTGGTAAGATAAAAAAGGTCACCAGCCTGATGGGGCGTCCCTTCAGTCTTCAGGGGCAGGTTGCTTCCGGGGCCGGTCGCGGTCTGGAGTTAGGCTTTCCCACGGCAAACATAGAGGTAGACCCCAGGCAGGCCTTACCGGCCGACGGCGTCTACGCCACCTGGGCGCACTTTGATAACAATACCCGTCAGTCAGTGACCAATATTGGCTGGCGCCCTACCTTCGATGGCCACGAACGCACCGTAGAGACCTATGTCATCGACTACCGGGGAGACCTGTACGGAAACCAGATGAGGATTGATATCGTGGAACGGCTTCGTAGTGAACAGCGTTTTAATAACGTGGAAGAACTGAAGAAGCAGATGGCCGAGGACGTAAAGCAGGGAATCGCAATACTGAATTCACAGAATACAGACAGAGTAGTTTCAGGGGAATAAAAAAACAGCCAGAGAAACGAGATATGAACAACAGAGAACCTATAAAAGACCAGGATATTGAACGGTTGCTAGAACGCGGCGTGGCCGAAATTATTGTCGAAGAAGAGCTACGTGGAATGCTCAAATCGGGCAGGAAGCTCCGCCTTAAAGAGGGCTTCGACCCCAGCGCCCCGGACATTCACATCGGGTATATGGCAACACTGCGGAAACTACGCCAGTTCCAGGAACTGGGACACCAGGTGGTGCTCATTATTGCTGACTGGACAGCCCAGATTGGCGACCCCAGCGGAATGTCGGCCACACGTCAGATGCTCACTGCCGAGCAGGTTAGGGCTAATGCTCAGACCTATATGGACCAGTTCTTCATGGTGGTTGACAGGGATAAAACAGAAATCAGGTGGCAGAATGAGTGGTTCGGCAACTTCGACCTCAGCGATGTTATCCAGCTTACTAGCAGGTTTACCGTCGCCCAGTTTCTGGCCCGTGAGGACTTCAGCAACCGTTATAACACCGGGAAACCGATTACCATAACCGAACTGCTCTACCCGCTACTCCAGGCATATGACTCGGTGGCAATTAAGGCCGATGTCGAGTTCGGCGGCCTTGACCAGAAGTTCAATTTTCTGGTGGGCAGGGAGCTTCAATCCATGATGGGGCAACCTCCCCAGCAATGCTTCATGACCCCCCTATTAATCGGTACCGACGGCAGTAAAAAGATGAGTCAGAGCCTGGGTAACTATATCGGTGTTGCCGAACCGCCGGAGGAAATATACGGCAAAGTGATGTCCATTCCGGACACCCTTATCATGGACTACTTCGAGCTGCTGACCGATGTCTCTGACGATGAGCTGGCAGACTTCCGCCAGGCGCTTTCGGATAACACCGTTAACCCGATGAACCTCAAGAAACGGCTGGCCGGTGAGATAGTAATCCAGCTTCATGATGAGAAAGTGGCTGCCCGGGCCGAGGAGCACTTTGCCAGTGTCATACAGAGAAAAGAGGTGCCTGACGAGATACAGGAACACTATATATCGTTCAGTGCATTAACAGCCCGCCAATCCGGTAAAGCATATATCGACATCAGCCGCCTGCTGGTGGTAACAGGTCTGGCCGAGAGCCGTACCGAAGCAAACCGGCTAATTTCTCAGGGCGGGACTGTAATAGCCGATGAAGTAATAACCAGCCGCCTCGCCCCTGCTGAAACATTCCAGAGTGGTACTATTATCAAAGTGGGAAAACGGCGTTTTGCCAAAGTTATAAATACCGATTAAAATAGCTTTATAGGTTAAAAAGAGGAGATAGATGGAAGAGCTACGTATTCCGGGACCAACCCCCTGCCCCCCGGAAGTCCTGCAGGCAATGGCCAAGCAGATGATAAACCACCGGGGTGAGGAATTTATTGCCATGTTACACCGGGTAACCGACCAGCTGAAACAGGTATTCCAGACACAGAACGACCTTTTTCTACTGACCGGTTCCGGTACCGGTGGTCTGGAAGCAGCCATCGTCAATACCCTGTCACCGGGCGATAAGGTACTATCGGTGTCAATCGGTGTCTTTGGCGATCGTTTTGCCGCCATCGCCCGGCAGTTCGGAGCCGAGGTGGTCTCACTTGGCTTCGAGTGGGGTCAGGCGGCTGACCCCTATGCCGTACGCCAGGCTTTACAGAATGACCCGGGAATCAGGGCGGTTTTGATTACCCACAATGAAACATCAACAGGTGTTACCAATGACCTTGCCAAGTTGAGTTCGGTGGTCAAGGAATTCGATAAACTGCTGCTGGTTGACGCCATCAGCAGCCTCGGTTCCATCAACCTCCCGGTCGATGAATGGCGCTGCGATGTCGTCGTCACCGGGTCACAGAAGGGCTGGATGGTACCACCCGGCCTAGCAATGGTCAGTGTCAGCCCCCAGGCCTGGCAGGCACACGCCAGTGCCACCATGCCCCGCTTCTACTGGGACTTTGCCCAGGCCAGAAACTACCTGGAAAGGGGACAAACGCCCTGGACACCGGCAGTCTCGGTGGTGTTTGCCCTATCAGTATCGCTGGAAATGATGCTGAAAGAAGGACTGACCAATATAGTCGCCCGGCACCAGCGGGTCGGCCAGACCGCCCGTGAAGGGGCAAAGTCG
>Ga0209427_10007451_pt1 | contig 12392 bp, 11 predicted proteins | sample DeeMarSWOR136_30_FD_187465 | JGI IMG/M metagenome (GOLD analysis project Ga0209427, IMG submission 187465) | Marine sediment microbial communities from White Oak River estuary, North Carolina - WOR-1-36_30 (SPAdes) (version 2) | ecosystem: Environmental > Aquatic > Marine > Intertidal zone >... | reverse complement strand
CTCGGCTCGCCATTTGTAGGCCATCCCGTTTCACTGATCACCGCTTTTTTGGCAGGATAGGCTTCCTGGACTATGCCGAGACGTTCAAACACAGCATTAACGGCCTGATCAAGGCATATTCCCTCCCAATAGGGGTGGATATTGGGAAAGATGAAGTCCACGGCTTCGACCAGAGGGGTTGGATCCGGGTATCGGTTGTCTAGACCAGCCCAGATGTGCCACGGTTCCGCCGTTGTCACCGGAATCTCAGGCACCATGCCTCTCACCTGGTTAATGTACTCAATCAGCCTGTTCATAGTAAGATCGCCCCTCCACAGCACCTCGCTTCCCACTACGAGCCCGATCACCCTCCGTAGACCTTGGGCACGCAGCCGCCCTAGTTCCTCAATCTCTTGTGCATTCACCCCTTCATCATCACTGAGCCACATTCCCAGGAGAAGTTTGACGCGGGCGCGCTTGGCTGCTAACAAAAACTTCTCCCCCAGTCCACAATCGACAAGCCCATAGGTGCGGACGGCATTTGCCATGTGTTTCAGGATCTTCATGTCTTTTCTAATCTGTCGGAGACTTGGACAGGGTCCACCGGGGCGTTGCCCATCGCGGAAGGGTCCATAATCCACCCCATTTACCCGGCGAGGAGCTGCGGAAAACAAGTGGTTGCCTCGGGACAAAACATCTTCATCGAAAGCTAATGATGCACCTGATCCTATGAGCAATAGGCCAATAATCACCATTTCCAGTGTGATGACTAACATCTTGCTTTTCATCTCTGTCTTCCTTTGGCGTTGTCTAAGCGTCTGGTCTTTTTTCAAGAAGGGCCATCTCCCCCATTGGTTCGATGCGGCGGCGCCGCATCCAGTCCGATTTGCTCTCTTTCTCGATGAGATTAAAGATCCTACCAACACCCCCAATACGTTATCGCAGAGCTGCCTGATTGGGTACCCGGAAACCCGCCTGGCCTTATCCCTCCCCCTCCTAAAAATCCACTACAACCCAATGATTATGTCAAACGAAGACGTGATACCATCCCCCCATTTTTCTCTATGGCACAACAGGGCCCTTAATGATCAGTTTGAACTTCTTACCGGAAACGACACTCTCAAATTCATAACACCCATTGGCATCAGTTCTTGTGCTTTGTTTCGGTTCTCCTTTTTGCCGCAGAATTACTCTACGATTCGCTAGTGGTGAACCCTGGAGATTGATACATCCTGACACATCTGGTACATAGTCCATAAAAGTCCTAAATGCCATGTCAAACTCATTGGGGCCTACGTGGATGTCTTCGTTGAGCCATAGTTCTCCGGGTCCGTATTGCCCTGGGTGGCTGCCACCGAACCACAAACCCTCACCGCGGCCGTGGACACCGATAACAAATTTGTCCCCGACGTCGAGAATTATGTTTGCCGGGGAGGTGTCGATAAAAACCCAACCTTCGGTGAAGCTGCCGATAACCGTTTCGAAATCGTGCGCGTCGGACTGCCACGGGATACCCACGTTGATGAAAAAGTCCGTGCTCCCCGGGTCGGTAATGTAGATCTCCACTCCAGTGAGTTCTCCGGCGATTCCCACGGTGACCTCTTGTTGCCAGGTGAAAATTGTGGCGTCTCCATTGAACAAAGTGTTAGTGAAGGGCGACTCTTGGTCAAGGTCAGGCGCCGTGCTTAATTCTGGTACCGGCAGATCTAGATCATCGGTAGGAATCACAATATGGGTCACGATACCTTCGTCAAATGGCTGGATGGCTGTCGATTCTTCCGCTAAAGATTCCCCTGCAAAGGCTAAAACAAAAGCGAGTACAACCAAAAAAAAAATTCTCTTCATTTTCTCTCCTCCTCTCATTATGTTTGCGGATGATTTGGCTTTTTCGATTATTGGTTTTTATAGCACAAATCTGTCTTAAATCAAAACCATATTTTGTTTAGTTCAGGCTCATGATATTTATTGGCCAGCCACATAAAAATAATTTTATTAATAAATTCGAATAATTAGATAATTTAAAAAAATATACTGTTTTTTCAATATTTAAAAATCTCATCAAATCTGAGATTTTGTTCGAATTTCTCTCATTTCCTCAAAAATATGCGAAAATTTCGGCTCTCTTCTCGTCAATTCGAACAGTGCGAGGGTCGTTCCGCGAATAGGACAAGAACTGTAAAAGGCCTGATACTGATTCTCCGACTGATCCTCTGATCCTGCATCCCCTTTTTCTGTCGCTTTTATCAGGGGATCTTCTTTTGCTGATCCCCCCAGCACTGACCCCGCAGGCCCTCCTTACAGATCTTATAAAGGGGGTCTAAAGGGGGTCAGCCCTCGAAATAGGACAAATTAACTCTATGTATTCCAACCTTTTTTCTTAATCCATTGCCTCTTCCCAGTTTTACCGATTTGACCCAATCTGCTTATAAGGCCAAATGTCCTTGTCAAGGGCTGACCCCTTTTACTACATGTCGGGTGGTAAGAGAGATAGAACAGTTATTACCGAAAAGGGCTCATCCTCTGGATGGTCGACAGAATTTTCCTGACTTGGGGATTCTCAGTTAGAACGCGGTACTGAAGCATCCGAGCTATGATGAGGAAGTCTTTCCATTCCGAGATGAAGCCTTCAGGCCCACTCATGATCTCTCTGGCTTCTTCCACAGTGGCCTTCAGATATCCAGTGACGTCCTTTGTCTCTAGTTCTTCCGTCAAAGCATCAATAATCTTCTCGAACTCCCCGGAGTCGAGCCACACTCCCTCGCATTGGGTGCAGTAGTCAACCTCAACGTGTGTCTTGCCGTATTCTATGCCTACCATTTCGACATTGCATTTTGGGCACTTGATCGGTTTCGCGGCAACGTGGAAACGATCATTGTGTTTCCACAGTTCAAAATCCATCCAGTTCAAGTCTGAATCAATGTGATCCTTCGTTTTACGAAGTTCATCCTCGTCAAACCAGATTCCCTTGCACCCAGCACATTCATCCACTTCCACCGAACCGATTGTTCGGACACTCAACTGGTCATTGCATCTTGGACACCTCATGATTTCCACCTCACTCTTGATGTTAGAATAGTGCGTAAAGCTATAGGACCATTAAAGCCTCTTTACACTTAACCATTAAGTATACATAAAATACCAAAAAGAGAAATGGAATAATGCACGACCTGGCTCCCTCTTTCAAGATCCCACTCTTCCCTAACGCTGCACGCAGCGCCACCTAAGGCCTCCTGCGTGCTCGGAAATGCAAACGAAGTGAGCATGCCCTGAACCCGTCTTAAACCAGAAATCCAGTGCAGACAGCCGAAGACCGGCCCCGCGTCGCCGCAAACACATTAGAATATCCCCTTTTGCCTCTGTGTGAAACGGTTTTACTGAGCTATTCCCAAAGCCCTCAAAACAACAGTGAGAGTAGCACCAAGAACTGTATTGAGCGATACCCAAACAAGAATTATAACCGAAACAATTTTCCGAAATAATGGCCTTTCTTTTTTTATCTTGCCCAATTCTTCGAATACATCGTCTTTCCAATCATCGGTAAGTTTATCAAGATCTGCATAGCTAGAGCGACTTCTACTCTCCAATGTAAAAGTTATATGCTCTCTATATCTTCTCAACCAATCCACATAGGATAACTCAGACTGAAAGAAGTCGCTGAAACACCTGTCGAGTTCTTTCCAAGAAGAATAAAGTACTTTATTCTCTTCCAATCCGTGTTTAAGATTCTCAAATTTCTGTTGTTTATTTAATAGTTCCTCATTTATTGAATTATACTCGTTTAGTATCTTCTCATTTATAGCCTTCAAATCGGTTTTTGATTTCTCAAGATCTGTAAGATCGACCAGCTTTTCAAGTTCTTTTATGAGCTCAAGTCTTTTTTCTAAGAGACTGATTCCATTTTTCCTATCTCTATTTTCTCCAACTGAAAAGGGTAAAACCAGTAAAAGCATGAAAGTAGCAAGGATTATTAAAGCAACTACAAATAATAAGCTGAAATTATAGCTTCTTATTACCAGAATATTTGAAGATATATCGATGTTTAGAGCCCAGAAAATAAAGTAAATCGAAAACGACAAGAGATAAAGATCACTAGAGGAAGCTAGTAGGTAACTCATCCGTACCTCGTTATCTAATCCTGAAGCACATGAGACAGGAATTCGAGCACCTAATTTCAACATGGAGAAAACAGAACCACTTACAAAAGATATCAAGATTATATATCTTGCCTTGACGTGTAAGGAGATATTGAGAATAATAACGATGTAAAAAATAGCGACGATAATAGTCATGGAGATTAATGTAGGTAGCAGGTTTGCAAAAATACCGAAGTCAGGAGACGATTTACTTGCTAAAACCTCCTTGAGAATGAGACGAGATAAAGCTTGGTTGTTCAAACCACTTATCCTCCACGTCAAGATGATTAGGAGTGCAATACCTGATAGATGCATCAAAAAAATCTGAAAATAGAGACCAAGGAGGAACGACCAAGTCAATATCCATATGGTGAAAACCATTGATAAAAGGCTATATATGACCGGTAGTATGAGTCCTACTAAGAGGTGAGCAAATTTTTGTTCTTCTGTAAACCTGTTAGTGATATACTTCGTGATGGGTGTGAAGAGGAAGAATAAGACGGTTGAAACCACGATCCAAGCTACGAATTGAAAGATCTTGGTCCAAATCATGTTTGCTATCCTAAATTTGTTGTCATACCTAATGAAGGTTACACATTACGTTCTGGCAAGGGGATCGATCTGAGACTGACCCCCGCACCCTTTGCTTTCGTCAGGGGATCTTCTTTGGCTGATCCCCCCAGCACTGACCCCGCAGGCCCTTCTTATAGATCTTGCCCGAACCCGTCTTGGGCAACTCATTGATGAGGTCCACCGATTCGGAGGCCTCATAGTGGGCGATATTGTCCCTGCAGAAGGCGATGATCTCGTCCTGGGTGGCCTCGTGGCCCTCCTTCAGAACCACTACCGCCTTTACGGCCTCGCCAAAGCTTTTTTTAAGGCGCGCCTGAACCGCCCAGGAACCTGAAAGCCCATGGCCTCCGCTCTTTTGGCATGTTCATTAGCCAGCTCGTAGTGGCCGGTGGCATAGTAGCAGACTGCCAGTCCATAATGGGGCTGGGCATACCCGGGATCGAGCTCAATGGCCTTGAAAAAGGCGGCAAAGGCTTCTTCGTAGTTTCCCCCCCTGCCAAAGGCGTTGCCGAGGTTATAGTAGGCCGTGGCATTTTGCGGATCCAATTCGATGGCCTTCTTGGAGGCCGATACGGATTGATCGATTATCCCCTTTTGCCCGTAAGCTGCACCGAGGTTTGTGTAAGCGGCGACATAATTTGGCCGCATTTCTATTGCCTTTTCAAATTGTACGATGGCCCCATCAATTTTTCCCTTTCGGCCTAAGTTCTCCCCAAGGAGAAGGTGATCTTCGGCGCTCCGGGGCATAGGAACGTGGGCACAGGCGGCGATGAGGATGAGGACCGATAAGAGGGGAAATCCAAAGATTTTTTTTGGCCCTTTTCCCGTCAAGGGGCAACGTCCTTCCATACCCAATTTATTCATCCCACCTGATGGGTGTTTATATAGCCCCCCGGGGCATCTGTCAAGAAAGAGTTGAGGGGCCAAAAGCCAATTGCATCGGATGCAATCGAAGGGATTCCTTGCTGATTCCCCCTTTTCGTATAAAATGTTGAATATGGATATCGTCTCGATCTACAGCTCTATCTGGGAACACTTCGATGGGACCCTCTTTCTGTTGGCGGCGGCGCTCTTCTTCTCAGGGGTCTTTTTCGCCCCCATCGCGGTCGAAAGGGAGATGAGGCCGCTGCTCTGGTACCCCCTCTGGATCTGGAGGGTGATTAAGCGATATGTGGACCCCGAAGCTCCCTTTTTACGGCTTTGGGCGCTCATCTTCTCGCTCAACTCCCTCTCCCTCTTATGTAACCTCGTCTCGGGGTTATTCATCGTCCTGCCCCCCCTCTTTTCCTTTCTCCTGGGGGCCCACATCGCCATCATTTGCCTGAAGGAGATGGGGAAGGTGAGGCTTTTCCCCCTCATCGTGAACCCCGTTTCCGTGTTCGAGCTTCCCGCTGCGTGGATCAGCCTTTCCCTCGGCATGAGCTTGGCAAGGGGGTTATACCTGAAGGGATACGGCAACGTGTTTTCCCTGTTTCAGTGGGAGCTCATGGGATATCTTTTCCTGGTACTTCCCCTGTTGGCCGTTGCGGGATTCATCGAGGTTTCCCTGATCAAGGCCCTGGGGAAGGGGCCGATGGCCGGTTCGGGATTCGGCGAAGAGAATGTGTAGGGGTAAAGTGGCGTAAAGTGTGATAAACTGTACGTTATAACCCATACCCTTGTTTGGGGGCATCATGGCAGGCAAGATCATCTATCGTGGGGAGTCGGAGATGCCGTTTTCGCCCGTCTCCTCGGGCGATATGACCTGGAACAGGACGGGGACGTGGAGGTATATCAGGCCCAAGTACGAGGACAAGACGCCGCCCTGCAACGCCGCCTGCCCGGCGGGGCTCGATATCCCCATGTTTATCGGGCTGGTGGACGAGGGGAGGTATGCAAAGGCCTGGAATGTAATCAGGGAGGAGAACCCATTTCCGGGGGTTTGTGGACGGGTCTGTTTTCATCCCTGTGAATCTCATTGCAATAGAGCGGAATACGATGAAGCCATAGCCATCAACGCCTTGGAACGATTTGTGGCGGATCAGGCCCCTCCCTTGGAACCGGGGAGTCCCACGCAAGAGCGAAGGGAGGAGCGGATTGCCGTTGTGGGGTCAGGACCTTCGGGGCTCAGCTGTGCTTACCATTTGGCCAGAATGGGATATGGGGTGACCGTCTTCGAGGCGCTTCCCCGGCCGGGAGGAATCCTTAGGATGGGCATTCCCTCGTACCGATTGCCCAAGGACGTCCTGGATAAGGAGATAGCGGATATCCAGGCGTATGGGGTGGAGATCAAGACCAATGCGCGGTTGGGAGGGGATCTTTCTTTCAAAGACATGGAAGAATACGATGCCATCTTTCTCGCTACGGGGGCGCACGTCAGCCGAAAACTGAACATGCCCGGAGAGGATTTAGAAGGGGTTGGCTCGGGCCTGGATCTCCTCAGGGATATCAACCTGGGCAAAGCAGTTCGGATTGGGAAGAGGGTGGCAGTCATCGGGGGCGGAAATACGGCCATGGATGCGGCGAGGGCGGTATTACGGTTGGGGGGAACGCCTCTCGTCCTCTATCGGAGGTCAAGGGATGAGATGCCCGCCTTCGATGAAGAGGTATCCGAGGCCCTGGAGGAGGGGATAGAGATACGGTACCTCGTCGGACCGACAAAGGTCATCGGGAACAATGGGCGGGTAGCCCAGTTGGAATGCATCGAGATGGAGTTGGGAGCCGAGGATGAGACGGGGAGGAGAAGGCCTGTTCCCATCCCACATTCCAATTTCAGCATAGAGGTGGATAGCGTCGTCGTCGCGGTGGGAGAGGAACCCGATCTGACGTTCCTTCCGGAGGATATCCGGATCCAGGCCGGGATGGTTTCCACGGATAAGGGCGCACGGACGAGCAGGAAGGACGTCTTCGCCGGGGGGGACATGGCCCATGTCGATCGGACGGTGGCCCACGCCATTGGTTTCGGAAAGCACGCTGCCATCTCCATAGATTGTCTTATCCAAGGGAGGAATGTAAAGGGCGTCCTTCCAGGGATTCAGGTGGGAGAGGGGGGGACCCTCTCCATGGCCAAATACCTCAGCGAGGTCGCCCGAAGGCGAAGTCAGCACGTGGTGACCTTTGATGAGCTCAATCTCGACTACTTCGGGCATGCGGAGAGAAACGAGAGGCCCAAATCGCCGGCTCCGGAGAGGGTGGGGGATTTCAGGGAGGTCAGCGCGGGGTTACCCGAACAAGACGCCTCGAGGGAGGCCGCGCGTTGTTTTAGCTGCGGTGTGTGCAACGGATGTGAGAATTGCTACGTCTTCTGTCCCGACCTCTCGGTGATCACGGACGGTGGGATGGTCAAGTACCGGATCAATTACGACTACTGTAAGGGGTGCGGCATATGCATTGCCGAATGCCCCCGTAACGCCCTTTCCGTGGAGAAGGAGGCGAAATGAAGAAGGTGGTGAGCGGTAATAAGGCGGTGGCCTATGGGGTGATGCTTTCCCGAGTGGAGGTCATCTCAGCTTACCCCATAACCCCCCAGACCACGATCGTGGAGGAATTGTCCCGATTCTGTGCCGAGGGGGAGATGGAGGCCAAGTTCATCAAGGTGGAGTCGGAACACTCGGCCATGGCCAGCATCATCGCCTCCTCCGTAACGGGATCGAGGTCGTTCACGGCCACCTCTTCCCACGGCCTGGCCCTCATGCACGAAATGCTTCATTGGGCCGCGGGGGCAAGGCTTCCCATCGTCTTGGTAAACGTGAATAGGGCACTGGGGCCGGGGTGGAATATTTGGACGGACCAGACCGACAGCCTCTCCCAGAGGGATACGGGATGGATTCAGCTCTACTGCGAGGACAATCAAGAAGTGCTGGATACCATAATCCAGGCCTTCAGGATCGCGGAGACGGTTAATCTGCCCGTCATGGTGGTGCTGGACGCCTTCTTTCTCTCCCACACCTCAGAGGTCGTCGAAATCCCCGATCAGGAAGAAGTGGATCGGTTTCTCCCCCGGTTTGAGCCACAGTACCCTTTGAATCCCGAGGAACCGCGGGCTTACTACGGGATGGTTCCCCCGGATTACTACATGGAATTTCGTTACAAGATGCAGAAGGCCATGGAGGAGACGGCGGGGGTGGCACGGAGGGTGGATGAGGAATTCAGCGGTCAGTTCGGAAGGACCCATGGCCTCGTTGAGCCGTACCGGTGTGAGGATGCCGATGCCGTGATGGTGACCTCGGGGACGGTGACTAGCACCTCGAGGGTGGTCATAGAGCGGTTGAGGGAGGATGGGATTAACGTCGGATTGTTGAAGGTGAAGATGTTCAGGCCATTTCCCATGAAGGAGATTAAGGGGGTTTTGAAGGGGATCGAAAAGGTGGGGGTCATCGACCGAAACATCTCCTTTGGCCACGGGGGTATATTTGCCCAGGAGATCCGTTCCACGTTCTGCAATGAGGATGAGAGGCCCACGGTGTTCGGGTTCGTTATGGGATTGGGGGGCAGGGATGTTACTCCCGAGGCCATCGAGGAGGCCATCAGCTATACGTTGGAGAACCCTCGCCCGAAGGAGGAAGTGATCTGGATCGGCTTAAAGAGGTAGGGTTTTAAGGGGAACGGTGTCATGAAGAAGATCCATATACCCGAGGAAGAACTCATGGGGCCCGGGCACCTGGCCTGTGCGGGTTGCGGGTCTCCCCTGGGGCTCCGATTGGCCTTAAAGGCGTTGGGAAGGAAGACCGTGGTGGTGATCCCGGCCTCCTGCATGTCCATCATTGTGGGTGGGTTTCCCTATTCCGCGGTTGATGTTCCCATTGTGCACGTGGCCTTTGAAACGGCTGCGTGTTCGGCGTCCGGGATTCGGGCATCCCTGGATATGCAGGGAGACCGGGAAACCACGGTGGTGGCCTGGGCGGGTGATGGTGGCACCTTCGACATAGGGATTCAGTCCTTATCCGGTGCGGCGGAGCGAAATGACGATTTTATCTACATCTGCAGCGACAATGAGGCTTACATGAACACTGGCATTCAGCGGAGCTCGGCAACGCCCTATTTAGCCTGGACCACGACAACCCCCATTGGCAACCCGAAGGAGCGCCCAAAGAAGGATATGATGGCCATCATGGCCGATCACCGAATCCCCTATGCTGCCACGGCCTGTGTCGCCTACCCCGAGGACTTTCTCCGAAAGCTCAAGAAGGCCAAGGGGATTAACGGCACGAGATTTATTCACCTCCTCACGCCCTGTCCGGCCGGTTGGCGGATTGCCTCCGATGAGGCCATCAAGGTGGGGAGGTTGGCCGTGGAGGCAAAGGTCTTTCCCCTGTACGAGATCGAGGAAGGCGGTGAGGTTTATACCCTCACCTATCAACCCAAGGGAATTCCCGTTGAGGAGTACCTGAGCCAACAGGGGAGGTTCAGGCACCTTACCAAGGAAGATATGGCTACGATTCAGGAAAACGTGGATCGGGAGTGGAGTCGACTCCTGGGGAAATGTGACGGTCGAGCGAATTGAGGGAAACTACTCCCGTACCGGGGAAGCCGATGAGGGATGTGACCCGACTGGCGAGAAAGGGAATTTTGAGCCTCAAGCCGTACGTTCCGGGTAAGCCCATCGAGGAGGTTCAGCGGGAACTGGGGCTTACGGAGTTGACCAAGCTGGCCTCCAACGAGAATTCCACCGGGCCCTCCCCCGAGGCCATAAGGGCAATCCAGGAAGACCTGGAAAACGTCTTTCGCTATCCCGATCCGTCCTGCGCCCTGCTGAGGAGCGCCATGGCCGAGAGGTTGGGAGTGGGGGAGGAGATGATCACCCTGGCAAATGGTTGCGACAACATCATCTACATGATCGGGGCCGCGTTCATAAACGAGGGGGATGAGGTGATCACGGCTGAACCCACCTTTCCCGTCTATGAGACCGTTACCCGGATCATGGGGGGAAGGCCCGTGCCCGTTACATTGAAGGGGCACACCCACGACTTGGATGGGATGGCGGGGCGGATCGGGCCAAGGACCAAGCTGGTCTTTGTCTGCAATCCCAATAACCCAACGGGTACCATTGTCGCCCAGGAAGCTCTGAATCGGTTTTTGGCCGATCTTCCGGATCACGTCATCCTCGTGTTGGACGAGGCGTACGTCGACTATGTATCGGAGAAGGACTATCCGGATGGGATCTCCCTTCTCAGAGATGGTCTCAATCTGATCGCGGTGCGGACCTTCTCCAAGATCTACGGCCTGGCGGGATTGCGCATCGGGTTTGCCGTGGCCGATGGCGATCTCGTCGGCTTGATGGAACGGGTTCGGGAGCCCTTTCCCGTGAATCGTATTGCCCAGGCCGCTGCATTGGCGACGCTGAGGGATGAAGAACACCGGGAGAGGGTCCTACGGACAAACGAGGAGGGTAAGGCCTTTCTGTACGCGGAGTTTCAACGGCTGAAGATCGACTACGTCCCTACCCAGGCCAATTTCATCTTCGTCGATTTCAAGCGAGATTCCCAGGAGATCTACGATGCATTGCTGAAGGAGGGCGTGATTATCCGACCGGGCAGCATCTGGGACTACCCCACGTCTGCCAGAATTACCATCGGGACGATGGAGGAAAACCGGAGGTTCATCGAGAAGTTGGAGGGGGTTTTACGGAGAAAGTAAGGCCCTGCAGGGCAGGACTTCCGGGTCGCAGAATCCCTTCCTTGTCACAAGGGTATCGTTGGCATTCCCACCTCACCTCAGGCCTATACTGCGTACCTTTCCGTGGCCATCATAGACCACCCCATTTTGGTAGCGCCGCAACGTGAAGTGGGGCCGCGTTATTGGTGGTAGGGCATGTGGGATTCTTCCGACTGCGTCCTTTCCAGCTCGGTCTCGGGATATAATGTAAGAGGGGGGGATCCTCTCTTGACAATGGCCGGGATTTGTTTTAATTGAGAAGGGTTTTTTCAAGGAGCGTTCTTCGGATATGAATAGACTTCTCCTTTTGATCATCGGTGCCGTCCTGGTCAACAACTTCGTCTTGACCCGCTTCCTGGGGATTTGCCCCTTTTTGGGGGTTTCGAGGAGGACCGAGACCGCGCTGGGCATGGGCATGGCCGTGATTTTCGTCATGACCGTGGCCTCCATCGTCACCTGGATCATCCACCGGGCGGTTTTGATCCCCTTTGGTATTGAATACCTCCAGACGGTTACGTTCATCTTGGTGATTGCGTCCCTGGTTCAGCTGGTTGAGATGGTGATCCAAAAGACGAGCCCGGTTCTCTATCAGGCCCTGGGAATCTATCTGCCCCTGATCACCACCAATTGCGCCGTTTTGGGGGTCGCGGTCCTCAACGTACAGAGGGAATTCACCTTTGTCGAAACCGCCATTTTCGGTTTCGGGGCCTCGCTGGGCTTTACCGTGGCGCTGGTTCTCTTCTCCGGATTGCGGGAGAAGATCGCCCTGGCCGAGGTGCCGAGGGTATTCCAGGGTACGGCCATCGGCCTGATCACGGCGGGCCTCCTTTCCCTTGCCTTCATGGGGTTTACCGGGTTGGTGAAGTGAGGGGAGTATGTGGATCGCTATTTTCTGTTTAAGCGGACTCGGTCTGTTGGCAAGCCTTGGATTGGGGCTGGCGGCGAGGAGATTTGCCGTCGAAATGGACCCTCGGATAGAGGAGGTGGAGAGGATTCTTCCCGGGGCAAATGATGGGGGATGTGGATATCCGAGCTGTAGTCAATTCGCCATGGCGGTTGTAGAAGGAGAGGCCC
>Ga0209427_10007450_pt1 | contig 12394 bp, 14 predicted proteins | sample DeeMarSWOR136_30_FD_187465 | JGI IMG/M metagenome (GOLD analysis project Ga0209427, IMG submission 187465) | Marine sediment microbial communities from White Oak River estuary, North Carolina - WOR-1-36_30 (SPAdes) (version 2) | ecosystem: Environmental > Aquatic > Marine > Intertidal zone >... | reverse complement strand
TATTATGTTTCAGATAAATATCCCGAGGTAATATACGTATTTAATTATTCTGAGTGGTTTGATGTTGAATGTCCGCCACCCTGTGAATATACAAAAGATATAATTCTACCTAAAATTCCAGATGATACCGCAATAATACATGGATATGTGTATAACAATTCTAACCATGCTGAAACAATTGATGCAAGTATCTCCATCAATTTTTATGGAACTGATTTCTACGGATACAACTCAACAACATGTGACTCAGTAAATGGATATGAAATAAATCTACCACCAAATGTACAGGTATCAATTTACGCTTCTGCAGATGGATATAATTCAAATTATACCTTTATCACTATAGGTGACGAAAGTAAAGAGGTTAACCTTTTTTTGGATCCAATGCCACCAGAACCACCAGAAACTGCCGTAGTAAAAGGGTATGTTAAGGATAATGATACAAGTGTTGGAATACAATACGCATATCTTGATTTTTTAAATGATTCCTACTATAATTCTACCTATACCGATTCAAATGGTTACTATGAGATCAATCTAGTTGCAGGGGAATTTTATGTATCATCATGGGCTGAAGATTATTTTGATAACTATACTGATTTTATGATAAACAGTTATGAAACTAAATGGTTAAATATTACACTTACTCCTTTCCCACCAGATAATGCCTGGGTACATGTCTATGTTAATGATAGTGAAACTGGTTCGGCTATAACAAATGCAGAAGTTTGGGTTGAAGGATATATTGAGCTGGCGGGAGGACAAACGGGTTACTATACAAGATATAATTCTACATATGAAAATGGTTATTACAATGTCTCTGTTCCAGCTGTCGTCGACGATTATCCATTTGAATATTCTGAGATATATATAATATCTGCAACCGCTGATGGATATGATAGTAATAGTACCTATCCTTGGGATGGATTTATTGAACCTGGAGATATTAAAATCGAGGAGGTAATTCTTGAACCATCTGAGCCAGAACCTCCAGAACCAGAAGAACCGTGTATTGTAAATGGTACTGTATATATGAGGACAACTATTGAGGAGGGTTAATGCTCCTTAATATTTCAACAAATATAGACAAATATAAATACCATATAAACGAATATCCACTTGAAAGGTGTAAGGGAGGATATTAACATGAACCAAAAAAAGAAACTCCAAATAGTAGCTGGAATAATGCTTATAATTGCATCAATAGCTGTCGTTCCAACTGCACAAGCTGATAATCCACATTCTATAAAAGGAACTTTATTTATCTATGATGGTCAAAATACTTATATAGCACCAGCTGGAATTGATATAGAAATTGAATTTTTAGATGGAACTGAAACTACGACAACCTATACATATAATGAATTTGGAAATAATACAAATTATAATCTTGGTTTCTGGGGTCATGACTCAGAATCTGATCAACCAGGATATTTTACAGTAATTTATCAAAGTAATGAACTGATACCAATTGATAATCAATCGATTACAATTGAGGAAGAAACAATTGGTTATTTTGTGAATCTAACTGTTAATATTTCATCAGATTTAAATAACCCACCAAATACACCAACTCTTGTTGCACCGACGCCTAGCGGTAAAACAGGTGTCTCAATTAATCCAAAGCTTGAGGTAAGGGTAACAGATCCTGATGGTGACAGCATGACCGTCACCTTTTACGACGCCTCAGATGATAGTATTATTGGTATAAAGACTGGCGTTTCAAATAACAGTAAAACATCTGTTACATGGTCAAGTAGAAGCTATTCAACAACATATAATTGGTATGTAATTGCAGCTGACTTATTTGGTTCAACTCAATCTTCCACCTGGAGTTTTACAACAAAAGATAAAGATGAGAACGGTGGTAACGGTGGCGACGAAGATGGCGGTGGCGGCGGTGGTGCTGTAAATATATACCCAAAAGCTAACGCAGGTGGCCCCTATGTAGGTACAGAAGGTGAAGAAATAGAATTTGATGGATCTGGTAGTTCTGATTCCGATGGAAATATAGTTAGCTGGGAATGGGACTTTGGAGATGGTAGTACTGGAAGTGGAGAAACAACTACACATACCTATTCAAGTGCAGGGACCTATACAGTTACTTTAACTGTCACTGATAACGGCGGTTTTACAAATACTGTTACAACTACTGCTACTATAGGTAAACTAAACAATCCACCAACTACACCTGTTGTTACTGGTCCAAAAACAGGCGATGTAGATACTGATTACGATTACACTGCTATGTCAACTGATGCAGATGATGACGAAATTCAATACTTGTTTGATTGGGGAGATGGCACAGATTCCACTACAACTTTTGTAGAAAATGGTACAGAGGTTACTGAATCGCACAGTTGGTCTAGTTATGGTTTTTACACAGTAGAAGTTACTGCATATGATAATCAGACTTATTCTGGAACAAAAGAAATTGTTGTTGCAATTGATGTAATGTGGGTAAAGAATATTGGATATCTAATAGATGCAGATTCTGATGGTGTCTATGAATCGTTTTACAGCAATGAAACCGGCACCATAACAAGTACAAAAGAACAAACACAGGGTGATTATCTTATAACTAGTGATGAAGATGAACAGTGGGATTGGGATTATGACAGTAATACAGATACCTTAACAGAATATAGTGAGAAAAAAGAAGGAGAAGAAGACTACACATGGCTCTATTTATTGATAATAGCAATTATAATAATTCTTATTATTATCGGTGCTATGGCAGGTAGAAAAAAGAAGCCTGAGTCCAAATCAAAAGATGAGAATTCAAATAAATCCAAATCAGGAAATTCAAATAAATCGAAATCAAAAAATTCAAACAAATCTAAAAAATAAAATCTCATTTTTTCTTTTTTAACATTTTTTTATCTTCTTTTTTACATAAGGTTTAATATACAATAAAATATATACTTCTCTAAGTTAAAAGGGATATTATGGACAGGAGGCATATTTCTAAATTTTTAATTTTAGGAATAATAATATTAATTTTCTCAGGTACTGCTTTTACTAATCAAATAATTGCCGATGGTCATCCTCATTCAGTTAAAGGTGTACTATATATCGATGATGAAATTGCACCCGAAGGAATCGAAATAATTCTTTCTTTTCCAAAGGAAAATGAAACTACTACAACATATGAATATATGCTTTATGGTGATTTAACAAACTACAATCTTGGTTTCTGGGGTCATGAGAAACAAACAGGTTATTTTTTTGTTATATACAAAGAAACTAAATTTGAACCAATAGATAATAAAACAGTTTTTATAGAGGAAGGAGTGATTGGTTATTTAATTGATTTACATATTGTTACACCTGAAAATAACCCTCCATCTCCACCAGGAAATCCTGTTCCTAGAAATAATTCACAAGATATCGGGTTAAGTCCTAGTTTATGTGTTGATGTAATAGATCCGGATGGTGATACTATGGATGTATCATTTTATGATGCATCAGATGACAGTCTAATAGGGCTTGATAAATCTGTTCCAAGTGGAGGGACTGCATCTGTTGTGTGGGGAGGACTTTCCCGTGGCACAGTATATTTCTGGTATGCTGTTGCAAATGATTCAATATATGAAACAACTTCAGATATTTGGAATTTCAAAACCATTGAAAATCAGCCACCAATTAAACCTACTAATCCTTTCCCAGAGAATGGTGCTGAGGATGTTGACATAAACCCATATTTAAGCGTTGATGTGTTTGATCCAGATGGTGATACTATGGATGTAACTTTTCATAATGCATCTGATGATAGTATTATAGGTACAGACTTCAATGTTCTCTCTGGTACAAATGCATCTTTTAAATGGGAGGGCTTGTCATACAACAAAACATACTCTTGGTATGCTATCGCTGATGATTCTATGGATAGGACAAAATCTAATACCTGGTGCTTTACTACAGAGACATATGATGATATCCCACCAGAGGTTAATATTAAAATACCAGAGAAAGGGCTGTATATATTTGGAAAAAAGATTCTGCCAAGATTCATAAGACCTGCACTAATTATTGGTAAAATTACAATTGAGGCAAATGCAACAGATGAGGATTCTGGTATTGAAAGAGTAGATTTTTACATTAATGGAAAATTAAAAGGAAACGATACAACAGCTCCCTATGAATATTTATGGAAGTGGAATCGCCCACGTCTGTTTCACATATTTATTATAAAAGTGGTTGCTATTGACTTTAATGGTAATGAAGCATCTGATAAGATGCTTGTTAGAAAATTTTTATAAAATCGAATTTTTTATTTACTATTTGATAATCTCAAAAGAAGGCGATATTGTATAGCTGTTTTCCATATCCTAAGATAGATTTGTAAATATCTATTTTTCAATCCTGAAATATGAATTTTAAAAATTATAGGATTTGACTATCTGAATCGCCAGAATTCTGCTATTTGAGTACCATTAATTTTCTCTGTTATTGAATCTGTAAATATATAACCTTGACTATTTGTAAAATAACGCCAATAATTCCTTAATCCAAGAGTATTGCCACCATGATATAGATTAAAAGCTGAAAGCTTTGTCATTAAAGAAATATTTTTTGCATATACACTTAATACAAAATTATGAGGGATAATTCGACTATTTTCAAGATAATAATTACTTGCTGTAAAATGCATATATTTTGGTTTTATATTAACATATGAGCTTTCGTTAGCAACTATAAGCACCTTTTGACTATAACTTATTCTTGTATCCATTATAATATAATATACAATTGAATAATTCTTTGTTATTATTCTTCCCCAATACCAACCGAAGTTCAATAATGATTGAAGTTTCATATTCCAATTATGATCATGGTACCCTTCCCCCTCAACATTTATTTCTACACCTTTTATTTTAAGAGTACCATTAACATACGCCTTGGGAAGGATTACAGCCCATCCACTTACTGTGAGATTTCCTTTCCAGCCTTTAGACTGTCCAATGAATTGTAAATCTGCTGAGGAATCACCCATATCTAAATTAACATCATAAATCCAGACGTCACTTTTTTTATCTATATATCCATTCATTATTTGTTTTCCATCAACAGTAATTGTTGGTTTTTCGGTTGAAAAACTAAATTTTGTAACATGTGTTTTTTCATTTTGAAAAACAGAATCTCCATTTTTGAAAATATTCAATGCTGTATATAATACTTTAATTTTTAAAATAGAAAAAACATAAATGATTACTTGAACACTATATTTATCATTTAATATTGCATCAAAATACCACCATTCTGCACAATTACTTCTATTAATATCTTGGAATGAATCATCTTTAAGTTCTATATCTTCTGGGAAAAAATCAAAAAATGATGATTGATTTTTTATATATTTTTGTTCCCCTTTAGCTAATGAAAGGTTGTTTAATAATAAAAAAATTGTAAATAAAATTACTAGTGTTTTCATTTTTTTATCCATTTCAACTATAAAAATAATGATAACTGTATATAAATTCTTCCATTAATAATAAAGAATATGAAAGCGAAAAAATGTGTTTGTTTTTAAATAAACCAAAAATAAAAAACTCTTTTAATTTCATTCTCTCCAGTATTTGGAATCATTACTATATCTATATGTCATATGGTTCTTTTGCGGGACTTAGGTCAAAATCCGATGTGGGAAATAGTATTCCTATTCCCCTAATGATTCCCCATCTACCATGAATTCTATAAGGTAAAAAGGTTAATAATTTATGTTTAAGACCTATCCAATCGTCCCAATAATTTTCATTCCATATGTTAGAATAAGGTATAAACTCTGAGTCAATAAAAAATGCATTTCCTCTAAATTTATAAGATTTTTCGTAACCATTATTTATAAAGTTGTTGTAAGTAATTTTATTGTTTACAGAACAGTGTTGAAGATACAACCCAAACCTTCTATTTGAGTTTATATTATTGCCTGAAATTTTTGTGTTTATTGAGGAGCACATAGCTATACCAAATTCATAATCTGATACAAGGTTTCCAATAATTTCATTATTGGTTGAAAATTCCTGAAGCATAATCCCCATTGATAGAGAGGTTGAATTATCATATTTTATTTTGTTATCTACTATTTTACAATGTGAAGATTCAGTTAGACAAATTCCACCAATATTGTTAAATAAATTATTTTCTAAAAAAATGTTATATGTACAACCTGAATAAAAAGTGACTATGCCAACTGTATTATTATAAATATAATTATCCCAAATATAATTGTAAGATGCTTCTGTTAGAAATATACCACATGAACTATTTATTATTATATTGCACATTATTGTGTTATGATTTGAAAAAACATATATCCCAGAAGTCATTCCATTTATTATTGTAAATCTACTTATATTTACATAGTCTAAACAAACATAGATAGCATGGTCATGCATATATCCATCAATAACTGTTGTATCCTTGTTTTCGCCAAGAAGATTTATTGATTTATTTACTACTACATTCTCATAATACGGTGAAGAATCATCAAAGACATAAACAGTATCTCCATTACTTGCATTATCTATTGCATCCTGAATACTTGTATAATTTCCTTCTCCTGTTCCACCAACATATAAAATGTTACCATTATTTATGAAATTGTTAGATTTTTCTATTACTATGGTTTGATTTAATGTTGCTACTGCTAAACTTGGTTGTAAAACAATACAAATAACTAAAGCAATAATTCCCAAAATTAAACCTATATTTATTGATTTATTTTTAACGATATTATCGACTCCAAGAATGAGAACTTCTTTAAAACTTTTAAAAATAAAAAATTATTTTTCATTCTAGCTTTTGATATCTCTACATCAAATGTCGTCCAATCGCTCTCAAGGTTATATATATCTTTTGCCTTTGCTTTTATAATGTACGATCCTTTCTCTTCCCATGTATGATTAACTGTAACCTCCAACCCTGAAGCATACGGTCCAATCCATTCCTCTATATTGCTGTCATTCCAGTCAATATAGTAATAGACCTCATCTTCATCAAGGTCAATTGTTGAAAATGTGAACTTGTGCTCTATATTTGGTTTTCCTCTTTTTGGGCCATCAATTATGGGTGGGCTTGGTGGAAGATTTTCACTTTCAACTTTTATAAGCCAAAGATTTGTACCTTCTGAATTTTTATAATCTTTTGAACTAATACTATTCCATCCATTTGGAATTGTTGCTCCTGAAATTATGAACCCATTGTCATTTGTCTGTTGAACTGAAAACCCCCAGTCACTACTATTTTTTGCGTATCCAAATGTAGAGCTCCATTCTTCAATTCCCGTGGAATTCGTTTTAATTAAACATATATCTGGATCTTTTGTTACCGGTGAAGATATCGATCCTGCGATTATATATCCTCCTTCTCTGGTCTGTTGAACCGATCTACCCTGGTCAGTGTAGGGACCTCCAAATGTCTGATTCCATTCTTCAATTCCCTCGGAATTTGTTTTAATCATATAAATATCGGCATCAGACACAAAAAGTATCTCTGTGTTTCCAATGATTATATAGCCGCCATCTTTTGTCTGCTGGACAGAATAACCCATATCAATTTTATTAACAACACCGTTTCCTCCAAATTTATGATCCCATTCTTTAATTCCTTCGGAATCTGTTTTAATTAACCAAACATCACAACTTGCCACACCACCACTGTATCCTACAGTATATCCTGTAATTATGTAACCATGATCATTTGTCTGCTGAACCGAATAACTTTTATCATGAGTAGATACTCCAAAAGTCCTGTTCCATTCTTCAACTCCATCAGAGTTTGTTTTAATCAACCAAACATCTGATTCTCCTACACCATATGATTGTGTGTAACCAGTGATTATGTAGCCACTATCATTCGTCTGCTGAAGTGAATAACCGACATCCTCACTTATTCCCCCAAATGTGTGATTCCATTCTTCAATTCCCTCGGAATTTGTTTTAATCAACCAAACATCAAAACCACCTGAACCAAATGAATATGTGCATCCTGCAATTATATATCCGCCATCCTTTGTCTGCTGAACCGAATAACCTCTATCATATTGAATCCCTCCAAAAGTATGGTTCCATTGTTCATTTCCATTTGAATCTGTCTTAATCAACCAAGCATCCCAGTTCCCTTCGCCAAATGAATTAGTGTATCCAGTAATTATATAACCATCATCATTTGACTGTCTAATACAATAGCCTTCATCGTAATCGGTTCCACCAAAGGTTTTATTCCATTCCTCCTCAGGAGGTTCACCTTTGAAAAGAGAATTAAAATATATATTTCTATCTGATAATGATACATTTTCAAATATTTCAGCACTTACGTTTATATTATAAAAAATGCTTGTTACTGTAAATATAGATAAAATAAAAAATACAACTCCTTTTTTTAACAAATTATTCTGCATATTTTTTCCTCCCGTATATTATATCATCTAATTCATAATATATAAACTTTTTTTTAGCAAATATTGTTGTAAAAAATATGTTTTTTTATCAATCAATTATTCCTTTCCAAAATCTTACTTTTTTTAAAAAAAGCAAATTTTATTTATTAGATATTTATCTCAAAGGTTTGATTTGTTCAAATAAAGGCAAAAATATGTCAGATATTATTTGGAAATGGAGAAAAGGTAACATTAATATCTTTACTCGCCAGACCGATATTGCAGAAAATGCTGTAAAGAAAGGAGAATTTGTGACTCCTTTAAGAAATAAATCCCATATTTTTGTGCATACCCGTTAATATTTTAACTCAATTTCTTTCATTTATCTTTTTAACGTGGTAGGTTTATAAAAGATAAGATGTTATATAAAATATAAGAGAGGTGAAAAATGCCTGTTGTTCATGTGAATGTCTGGAAGGGTTTTGGAGCAGAAAAAGCAAAATCTGTAATTAAGGGAATTACTAAAGTCTTTGTTGATTTAGATATTCCTGAAAGAGCTGTTGAAATAGTTATCCATGAGGTCCCTAAATCACATTGGGGGGTAGGAGGCGAACCTGCTTCAGAAAAGTTCAAGGATATGTATTAGGTTTTAAATTTTTAGATAAATTTGTAATTATTTTAGCTAACAAAAAATTTAATATATTATCTTTACCATGGTTTTTGTATGTTATTTAATACAAAATGTGAGCATCTTATAACTAAACAACCAGGAAGATTAGATTTTTCTGAGTACGGAAAAGATCCTGCTCAAATCAGACATTTTTGTAATGCACAGCGTGATGAAATCAATAATCCTATCCCAATAATAAAATGTCCTAATGATTGCCCTTTTTTTGAAGAAAAAACTATCTAGTTTTCAAGTCTTATATTTCAAATATTCAACATTATCTTTTTAAAAATAAAAATGGTATATAACCTTTCAAAAATCCAATATTTTGAAACATATAACTTCATTAGTTATTTATCAGATAAGAAGCTTATATATGGCTTTATGGGAAATAAAAAACAAAAAGAGTTGAAAACCTGGGAGATAAATGGTTTTCCAATTCATATTGAATATTATGATTCAAAAATAATTGTTAAAGATGATTACGGAAATAAAATGAAGATTTTAAAAAAGGATTCTCTGTCAATTATTTTGAATTTAATCGGGAGTTTTAGATCTGATTAAGTTTTTAAATAATAAAAGGTTATTATATTTGTTATTTAGAAGGAATATATATGACTGTAGGTTTTGTACTTATTAAAGCAGCTCCAAATTTTGAACATAAGGTTTATGATAAACTCACAAAGCTACCAGAAATTATCAAACTTCATCCAGCATCTGGAGAATATGATTTAATTGCCCAAGTAGAAACCGATAGTTATGATCAAATTAAAGAAATTGCTGAAACAAAGATTGAATCAATAGAGGGAGTATTGAGAACAAAGATAGTAACTGAACCAAAGTTTTAGTGATTAAATAATAGGTTTCTACATTTAAAAATAACTTTTTGTTTGATTTAATCACAAATTTCTATTTTGTCAATAAACATTGATTTTTCCATATTAATTGGCAGGAAAATCCTTGTTATGCTAATTCAATAATCTCCTCTTAATAAATACTTTAAATATTATTTTCTATTACGTGAAATTCGTTCATGCTTTTTCATTTTCAAATTTAAAGGAGAAAAGGGTAATTGGGATGTTTGGATCATATTCAGAAAGTAGGGTTGTAAAACCTCAGAAAAGATTAAATAGTATGTAAACATATATGTTTACGTAACATAATGATGCAGGTACAAGTAAGAGTCCCCAAATATTTGCTTAAAGCCTTAGATGAATGGATTAAGGAAGGAAGGTTTAAAAGTCGAAGCGATGCGATAAGAATTGTTTTAAGTCAATATGAAGAGCGAGAAAAAACCCGAGGATTCTATAAATTATTGGCTAAGAGAAGTAGAGAAGCTAAAGAACATCCTGAAGACTTAGTCCCATTGGAGTAGACGGGATGAGTTATAAGATATTACTTCATCCAAAAGCCAACGTATTTCTTAAGAACATTGATGTTGAACTCAAAAATAGAATAAGAAAAAAGCTCCAATCCTTAAGTTCTGATCCAGAAAAAGGAAAAAAATTGAAATACTCGGATTTTTGGCGATTAAGAATAGGAGAATACCGTGCTGTTTATGAAATAGATTACAATAATAATCGGGTAATCGTACTATTCATAGGACATAGAAAAGATGTTTATGATGATTTCTCAAGGTTATTTTAAACTTTTCTGCGTCACTATACTCTCATTATCGTTTATAAAATCCCAGTAATTTTCATGAACGCACTCTGCTGTTTCATATGTTAACCTTTCATTGTTGTAGTTTTCTCTTAATTGGGTCACTTAAAAGGTAGATATATTACTCCAAGGATTATTTCACCACTCAAATTACCTAGCTCGATGTTACTTACTTTGCAACTTCCAATATCTGCCAGCTGTTATCCAAAAATGTGTGATTTAATCACGAAAAAATATGTTTTTTATAATCTACTCAAAGAAAATATCTTAATATTAGTACCATATTTGGAAATTGTTCAAAAAATAATACAAATAATTTTTTAAATATATATTTCAATCCATGGTTATGTCGTTTGTATTTGTTCAATAAATCTAATTATTATTATAAAATATTTATTAAAAAGATTTATAACAATTCAAATGATTACAATTATAATTAAGGAGGTGTAGATATTGAAAAATAAATTCGTAATTGTGCTGATATTTGTATTACTGTTGGTTCCCAGTGTACCATTAATTTATGCATCAGATACTCAGATTATTGAAAAAAATGAAACCGATTTAAAAATTGAGGATAATATTGAAGAAAGCAAAATTATTTCAAATGAACAAGAGTTAAGTTCTAATCCTGAAACAGAGAGTTCACCTCTAATAGTTTCTTCTGGGAAAGGTCGCGGATTTTTCTTACCACCTCGGGTAGGTAGAAAAAAGTTCTTTTGTGGTGCTGCAATAGTAATCTATACAAGCCTAGCTAGTGCTTCAAGGATTCTAGGTAAGACTCATACTGGTCCACATATATTTATTTTCATTGGACTTGCTCGTGTATGGTATAAAAAGCATCTTATCTTAAGAGATGAAATAAGTTTGTTTGGTTTAGGTTTTGCAAGGGTTGTTATTGACATATTTTAGGATATATAAACAATTAAACAATACATATAATATTCTTTAGAGTTTATACTAAAATGAATATGTAAATAAGTTATTAATTCTAGTAAGTAACAGTTACATTGATTCGTGATGTACATGAATCTTTGAATGTAGTATTATCATCTAGATCTTTTGGAATTCCACGGACAAATACATATACATCAAGTAAGATATTTTCTCTTCCATCTGAATTAAATGAAATCTCAATATCTTTTGAAAAAGACCCAGATCCATATTCCCATAAATGTCTCCATTCAACAAAAAACAGCGGTTTTACCCAAGGTATCCATTCATTCATTTCAACGTCTGTTACGCTCATGAAATAGAATGCAAAACGAGGAATATATATTGGTTTTTTTAATATTTCCCAACTCCAATTAATATACAATAACTTTCCAAATATAGTTCCATTACTGTCTGCTGTCCATGTAACATTATAATCATAGCATGTTACATTTACCCCAGCGCATCCTCCACTTGGTTCAAATTTCGTATAAATATCGGCGATTTTGATTTTAGTTTCTTCTTTTGATTGACCCGTTTTAGGACTAATATTACCAAAGCCCTGAACAGCACTAACTCCAATTAATATAACTATTATTGATATTGCCAAATATTTTCTTAAAATTTTCATATCCTTTTTACCTCCCATATATGAAATTATAAATGCAATGTTTAAATTAAAAGATTTCCAAAATTATAAATATATTTTTAATAAGAAATTAATGTTTAAAACATGTTGATATGTTTATACATAT
>Ga0209427_10007447_pt1 | contig 12395 bp, 10 predicted proteins | sample DeeMarSWOR136_30_FD_187465 | JGI IMG/M metagenome (GOLD analysis project Ga0209427, IMG submission 187465) | Marine sediment microbial communities from White Oak River estuary, North Carolina - WOR-1-36_30 (SPAdes) (version 2) | ecosystem: Environmental > Aquatic > Marine > Intertidal zone >... | reverse complement strand
TAATTCTTAGATCCAAAACTAAATCGACCTCGTAGAACAAAAGGAATCTTGCTAATTATCGCATCTGCGGATAGAGGGGCTAAATGACGAATTATTTTTCCTCTCATTGTCCCAATACCAGATATATCTATTTTTATGGCAAATTCTCCACTACTACTCATATTAATAATTAGAATAGTTATTCTTAAATATATTTTTAAAATAGTCTTTAAATTATTAAATTTTTGTCGAAAAGTCTAACAATTTTATTATATCTCTTAATAAGAAGATTTAAATAGATTGATTTTTCATATATTAGTTAGGGCAATAGGCCTAACTTGCATTGGAGTAAGATACAAAATAACGGTTTATACACCGGATGAAAATTTAACATAAATAAAGTGATCCTTAATTCTTGACAAAATTTTTTTTTTTAGATACTGAGGATTCAAAATATTTACTTAGAAAAATTATTATACTTCATTTGTTCCTGTAGTGCAAAAACACATAAATTAAGTGGTGGATAATAAAACATAATAAAATCAGCACTTTGGAGCACTTTTAAATTTATTCAATAAATTCTCGATTTAATTTGTACAAAACGAGACCTTTTAACAAGAGTACCTAAATTCAAGTGGAATAATCGAGTTATATTTTTGATACTTAGGACATTAGAACTTGTACTGCATTAAATCAGAATTGAAATATAGGAGCTTTGATTTCATAATTGCTTCATTGGATTTTTATCCTTTAATTCCTCTGAATCAATTATACTTTGATTAATCGGAGCGCCTATTGTCCTCCTTTTTTTTATGTATGTATCTTAAATCATGTTCATTATCAATATCGTGAAATCTTAAATTATTTGCAACTTCAAAAGCATAAATTTTATCACCTTTTGATATCAAATAATTAATCGTTTCCCAAATAGTCTTAAAAAAATTTTTTTTTTTCAAACTTAAGATTTTATTTATATACTTATAATTTAAAACACACACAGGTATAGTTTGCATTAGATTAAAATTATAAAGAATAGATTTTAATTTTACTTGATGAATTTTAATTAAAATGTTATATTGCTCGATTTGTTTTATCTCTACTAGTGAAATTAATTTTTTCTTTGTTCTCAGTTCCTTCAATATTTTTTGATTTATTTTTCTATAAAAAAAGAAAGGAGCGTCGTTAATTTCTTTTTTACTTTTTAAAATTAATGAAAAAATTTCTTTTAATAAGCCGAAGTCGAAGATAATATCCCCAGGGATCAAAACATAAATACTTTCAGAAATAAAAAATCCAGGTACGTTTGTAATAGATAAGAATGAATGTAATGGTCCTCGTTTATATTCATTTTTGGAATTAATCACCGATATTTTTGAGTATAAAGATTTATTGGACTGTTGTATTTTTACTATAAAGTTATTAATCATATTACCTAAATGTCCAACTACGATGCCAATTCGTTTTATTCCTAAATCTATTAATTGCTTAATGGTATTATAGAGGATAGGTTCATTATCTAATGCTTTTATTCTTAATAAAGGTTTAGGTCTAGTTCTTGTTATTTCTTTGAGTCTCTTACCCTCTCCAGCGCATAAAATAACTACTTTTATTTTATCTTTAAATTTATTCTCGAGTAGTGACAATCTTATTCCCTTCCAAATCCAATACAATAGTATGCTCTTCTTGAGCAACTGGTTCTCGACTTCTTTCTATCAATATGGGATATTTGTCAAGAATTTTTTTACCTACAAATGATTCCATAGTTCTCTGAATTTTGCTTTTTGGGATAATATTTTTCCTCTCAATCCATCGAGGAGAAAATGGAAGATGTCGAAATGATTTTTCAATTTTATTCATATAATTTTGATGCTCATAAGATACATTTTTTTTTACTTTTTTGATAAATCTAAAAATGTAAGCATGTTTACCATTTTCAACCATACCTACCCCAGAAGTAGCAAAAGGCTCACAGGCATAAGCATCTCCAGGTTTTAAAATTTGATTGTGAATTTTTTCCTTATCATTATAATTTGGAATAAAAGGTCCAGCATGTAAATTAAATTGCTTTAATTCATGACCACCAAGGTTTTTAATTGGTCTTAATCCTCTATTTATAATTTTATTTTCAATAGCTTCACCAAGCTCATATAATTTAATTCCTGGTTTAAACATATCAATTGCTGCATCAAGAGCATCCTTAGCAGCATCAATATAATTCTGAAGCTTTGGGTCTTCATCAAGATTGATTGTAAAAGCAGAATCTGCTATAAATCCATTATAATGAGCACCTATATCAATTTTAAGTAATCCAGATTCAGGTATAATAGATGTGTCATCAATAGGAGGACTATAGTGAGCTGCTATTTCATTCAAAGACATATTAATAGGGAATGATAATTCACATCCGTTTTTATGGATCTCTTCTTCACATTGATTAGCTATTTCTAAAAATTTTACACCTGGTTTGATAAGTTCTCTAGCTAACTTTCTAGCAGCTATAACACTCTTCCCTGCCTTAATATAATCCCGAATGAAATTATCAGACATTGTTCAAATATTCTTATTATTATATTTCTATTAAGGGGTTAATCTATCAGCAGTTCGAGGATACATAACAACTTCTCTAATATCTTTTAATCCACATATAATTGTAAGCCATCGATCTATACCTAAACCAAATCCACCATGTGGAGGCATTCCATAATCAAAACTATTTAAATGAGAACTAAAATCAACTGGATTTAGTCCTTTATTTTCAAGAGCATTAATTAATTGTTTCTTTTTATGAACTCTAACCCCACCAGAGGTTAATTCTAACATACCTTTTTGTAAATCGAACGATTCACTATACATTGGATCTTTTGAAGGCATAATGTAAAACGGCTTAATCGACATAGGCCAATGAGTTATATAATAATAATCCTTCAATTCTTCTCCTAATTTTCTATATGCCTCAGTAGAAATATCATCCCCAAATTTAATATCAAATCCAAATTTAGAGGATAATAATTCAATGATTTCTTCATAGGAATATCTTGGAAAGGGTATTTTTGGAATTTTTGTTTCCTTTTCCATCCCAATATATTTTAATGAAACCATTTCATTTGTGCGTATATCTTTAATAACGTTGTAAACAAGTTCTTCTAGAATATTGAGAATATCCTCCATTCCGGAAAATGCTAACTCCACATCTAACGTAAAAATCTCACATAGATGTCTTTTTGTACGATGTTTCTCTGCTCTAAAACAATCACTTATTTCAAACACCCTCTCATATACTCCACTCAATTGTTCTTTATATAATTGAGCCGATTGAGTAAGAAATGCTTCTCTTTCAAAATAAATGATAGGAAATAACTCAGTTCCACCTTCTGTTGCAGATCCTATAATTTTTGGTGTTGTTATTTCTGTAAAGTCTCGATCAAATAAAAATCTTCTAATAGATCTGAGCATCTCTCCTCTAATCCTAAAAATAGCCTGATTTTTAAGAGATCTTAAATCTAAAGCTCTATGATTCAACCTAAGATCTAAATCTGATATAGTTTCACCTGTCATATCTATTGGTAGTTTATCAGGAGTTGTATTTAAAATCTTTATAGCATTAGGTACAATCTCAACTCCTCCTGGTGCTTCTTTGAATGGTTTTACAATACCTTTAACCATTATGCAATATTGGTATCCAACTTTTCCCTTTTCAAAAATCTCATCAGAAATGATTCCTTTCTTAAGCGTTATTTGACGTTCTCCAAATTTATCTTGAAGAGATATAAATTTTAAGCCACCTAAATCTCTAAAATTCCTTACCCATCCACCTAATATTACTTCTTTACCAGCAAAATCTGGAGAAATATCTCTAGTATAATGAGTTTTTCTCCATTCTCCAAGTTCATCAAGCATATAATTGCATCAATTTTTATTTTTTAAAAAAAATATAATGTTTAAAGTCAAAATAAAAATAAAATTTTTGCCATCTTATAAGTATTTATATGGTTGAATTAAATTTTAAAGGTAAGGATTTAACTAAACAGAAGATAAAATCAATAGACAATGAACCTCTTTGCCTAATAAAGGCAATAGAATGTATAGATTCTCCCATAAATTCTAAAAGCACAAATACTCTAATTTTAAATCATCAAACAATCGATGATGTTAGTTTGCATAATATTGAAACGAAAAAGTGGTTCAATAAACTATTTTGGGGGGATAATTATTTAGTTATGGTATCATTGCTGAAAAATTTTTCAGAAAAAATTAATCTTATTTATTTTGATCCTCCTTTTGCAACGGGAGGGGATTTTAATTATACTATACAAATAGGTGATAGCAAAAGTTCCAGAAGTTCTAATAATTGGTTAAGAAAAAAATCTTATACTGATACATGGCAAGAAGGTTTAGATTCTTACCTTAATTTTATATATAAACGTTTATTAATAATGAAAAAACTCCTTGCCATTGATGGAAGTATTTATGTACATCTTGATTGGCACGTTGGAGATTACATTAAAATAATAATGGATGAGATTTTTGGAGAGGAAAATTTTCGAAATGAAATAGTATGGGCATACCCTGCAGCCTCTGCCAGAACAAGACGATTTTTCATTCGATCTTACGATATAATATTATTTTATACAAAAACAGACAATTATGTATTTAACGACAATCCTGCAATATATATGGAATATTCTAATCGTGTTAAAAACGCATTAAAAAAAGATAAAAAAGGAATATTCTATTATCGAGGTGGAAGCCATGATGGTAAAAAATTATCTCAAAAAGTATATATAGAAAAAAAAGGGATTTTTCCTCGAGATGTATGGAGTGATATACCTTACATTCGAGCCAATACTTCAGAATATCAGGGTTTTTCTACTCAAAAACCAGAACGTTTATTAAAAAGAATAATTCTTGCCTCAACAAATGAAAATGATATTGTAGCAGATTTTTTCTGTGGATCTGGGACAAGTCTAGCTGTAGCAGAGAAACTTGGAAGACGATGGATTGGAAGCGATCTAAAAAAACATGCTATAAATATAACAAAAAAAAGATTACTTAATATTTGTAATAGTAATAATTTATATAATTGGAAAACCAAATTTGGGAAAAATCCTCAACCATTTATTATGTATTGTTTAGAGAAGGAATTAAAAGAACCATTTTTATCTCCTGAATTCTTTAAAAAGAAAGAACTAGGGTTAGACCAGATAAAGAAATTAGAAAAACCTAAATTTGAAATAAAAATTCTAAAACAAAATAAACATATTGTAATAGAATTAAAAAGTTATAAAATTTCTTTCACTAATTTAATTTCTGATAAAATATTAGAAAATATTCATAAATGGACGGATCTAGTTGATTCATGGTTTATAGACTTTAATCATCGAGAAGGAATATTTAATAATATGTGGGTTAGTTTTAGAACTCCTAAAAATAGATCATTGAATTTAAAAATGGAGTCTTATGACTATAAAGAGCCAGGAATTTATGAAATAATGATAAAATTAATTGATATTTTTGGAATTGAGACATTACAGTCATATAAAATAGAAATTTAATAAATATTTAAAAGAGTCACTTAATTAATTCTCTGATTAACATTGTAGCATAACTTCCCTTTTGAAGAGAGAATTCTAATTTAATTTTCTTTTTACCAGAATTAAAATCATCATCAGCAATTTCAATTAATTTTAATCCAATTGGCTTAACAATTATTGGTCTAATCGCACCTTTAAATTCATTCTCATTTATGGAATAATTTTTAAATTTTCTGTCATCTATATTCTCTAATTCAATTATCTCACGATAAATTTTTCCCATTAAAGGAAACTCATCTAATTTTGTATTTAAACCTATAAGAGGTATAACTATACTTGCTCTATTAAGTTCCATTGCTTTCTTTAAATAAATATCATAGTAATTCCCGAAAGTATATTTGATCTGAGTAATAAATCCATTGTAATCATCTAAAATACTAATAACATCACCATTAATCGGTTTAAATAAAGAAAAACCTTTTTGAATTCGTAACGAGAGCATTTTATTAAATAAATAGGATTGAAAAGAACTAATTAATAGATTTTTTAGATCAGAAGGAATAGTTTCAATGCAACCTTCATAGTCTCCAGGATTATCAATTAGATATTTGAGCATATTTTTCTCATAATACAAATTCTTTGGAAAATTTTCATATGCTTTTTCAAGATTATTTTGATTAATGCATTCCTTTCTTATTTTTTTAGAATCATCAGATTCAGTAGAAAACGTTGTAAGTACAAATTCTTTGAAAACTCGTTCATGATTTCCTTCTAGAAGATAACGCCCCACTATATGAGAATTTGGCCTAAAACTACCAAATCTTTGAAGCCCAAAATAATTTGGAAAGCCAAAAGTGTTTAAATATTTTATATATTTTTCAATAATATCTTTTAAAGTTGGTCTATCTTCTATATTACGAATAACTACTGTAAAATTGTTTCCAAAATGGCTTCCTAATTTAACAGGTTTTTTAGTTGGAGTAATATTTCTAATAAATATATCTTTTAATTGCAAATTTTTTAATTGTTCAATATAATTTCCTTTTACTGACACTTTTTGAACCGAGATCGAATTTTTATCTTTTAAACCTGAATAAAATATGTATGAAATTCTCAGAATTCTGCTAATTTGACGAATGGCTTCAAATGTGTCTTTATTAATTTTAACCAAATTAAAAGTAGTATATTTGTCTTTTAATTCATCTGAAAAAACTGGATTTTTGTTGTCTTCTTTTATATGTAGAATCTTTCCAGATTCATCTATTTCTTTTACAATGAAATCTTTGAAATTTGTCTTATATTCTCCTCCGATCCCTTCTATACTATGAGTAGCAAAGCATTCAATTCCAACAAATTTTTCTACTTCTCTTTCATCGTTATTTGTGAATGTATAAGTATCAATTCCGTGGTTGGACAATTTCTTAGCCTTATCTCAATAATATTATAATAATTTTAAATCTCCTGTTATTTTATCAATTTCTGAGGATAATGTAGGTCCAATCCCTACTGCTGTTGTTGTATTTGGTGGTAATTGTGTTAAACCCGCATCCTTAACAACAAAAAAAGGTATCTTATCAGAATCTAATTTTCTAACTATTTCATATAATTGTTCATTGTTTTTTATTTTAAGAACAACCTTTTTCTGCCCTGTATTCTTCCAATTGTTCCATATAGCTTTATTTTGCACACGAACTAGATCTGATGCGGACACACTTGCATGACACGATTGAGCACATTTTTTCCCAGTGCCCATTTTTAAATCAGTTCGTATTAAAATAACTTGTTTATATTCTTGCACATTAGATCTATTAAATATTAAGAAAAGATGTAAATAAATCTTATTAATTATTGAAATTCTACTCTAGTAATAGTCCCTGTTAATTCATTAATTAAATCTTCCAGTTCTTCTTTAGTAAATAAAATTGTATCTCTATCAGCTTCATTTAGAACTGCTCTAAATTGAATATCTCCCGTGGCTAGGAAAATCTCATTTAAAGAAAGTAGTTTATTTGGGGCTATTAAAGCCTCTACAACTGGTCGGGGCTGATTTGTTTTTTCTACTAGGATTAGTTCATCAATTTCATATGTCTCTTTTATCCAATTGATCAATTTACTAGAAATTATTAACTTATCTTTTCGTCCAACTACTAGAATCACAACATCTTCATAATCGATTGCTTTATAAAAAGAAATTTCTTTTAAAAATCCAAATTCTTCTTGATTTTCTTCCAGATCAATGAGATCCTTCGCTAGATCTAATTCGAATTCAGTTAATTCTCCCTTATCAAGTCTAGTTTGACAATTAGTACATAAAAAACCAGAACGAATGCAAGTTTTATCTCCTGGAAGAACGCGCAACTTAAACCATAGTGATTATATGAATTTTAATATAATTCTAACCTAAAATAATTGATATCTCTTATTGTAATTGATATCTATTAATAATCTTTAATTAATTTTATTATAAAGAATAAAAAGTTTTCAGTTAAATAGTGGTTTAAGTAAATAAATTAAAATGAACAATATTTTTCTCTTATATGAAAATTTAAGAGGATCGACTAAAATTTTATAATTATTTACGATAACTAATTTTTATTTTCAAAAGATATGTTTATACTTTTAAAGTTAAAAGTTCATTTATTTCCTCTTCAATCCTTGAAATATTTTCGAGAGCGAGCTTGAATTCTTCTTTTGGAATCTTAGTTCTACTAAGTAAAGTCTTCGCTAGATTTTTATAGTTCTCAATAATTTCAGGCTCAATAAAATTATTCAGTTTTAAACAAAAAGAATAGAGATATGAATAAGTTTCAGCATATTTTGAATACTCCATAGATTCTTTTACCCTATCTAAATAATACTTTAATCTAAGATTTCTATCTTTAATTTCATCTTTAAGTGATTTTGCTTCTGTTTGATATTCAATAAAACTCTCATCATCTCTTAGCTTCTCTGAAATCTCAATTAATTGTTTAGATATTTCAAATTTTTTGATATAATTTTCTTCGATTAAATATTTTTCAATTAAATCTTGTTTCTCTTTTAATAAATTTTGCCTTAACTGTTCAGATAAAGAACCTTTTTGTTCCCATATTGATTTTAATATCGTACTTTGATTTGTGGTCAATGATGATTCTTTTACCAACTTTTTATTGGAGAGGATTAATTGAATAATTTTTAAATCAAACATTTCCAATTTTTCAGGTTTATAATCCCAATTAATAAATAAATCTTGATGTTCTAAGAGAATATCAATTATTTTGGGAGTCATCTTCTGGACTTCCTTAATATCCTCTTTATCCAGTATAATTACTAAATCAGTACTAACTTCAGAAATTCGGTTAATCATAACAAAATATTCTCCTAACTCAATTGTATTCAACGAATCTGTACTACTTTCCGATAATTCTGAAGCAAAATTTTGTAAAGCAGCGAAAAAAGAGCTGAACATTTCTAATTTTTCGTCACTCTGGAAACTTTTATTATATAATAAATTCTTTGAATTACTCTGAAAAATGTATAACGATTGAATCATAATCTAATTCTTATAAATGTTTTAGAGTAAATATCCCTATTATTATTATATGAAGACTCTTTAAAAAAATAGTTATAGTTCTCTCATTTATAATTATGCATTTCGTAAATTTGAGGTTAAGATTTCTTAATTTACCTTAAATTAAGATTATCATTCTAAAAGAAGAATTACCTTACAATTCTATTATATCACAACTAATAGTTCTTAATAACCTTTCAGCAGTTATCGGATCGGTTTTAAATGTATAAAGAATTTTTTTTGTTCTTAATTTTAATTTGACTATATCCTTTAAACGTTTTACACGACAATGAATTGCGAATTCCGATAATTCTATAAACTTCTCTTCATCAAAAATCTCTCTAGGCATGTGAACTCAATTAACCATCGTTATTGTTTTGAATGAGTAGATCTATTTATTATAGAATTTTAATTTTATCATATTTTACCTTGCTTTAAACATAAATTTTATTTTGAATTGTGTGTTTTAGAAATTATTCTTATTTTCATGAATTTTAAGATCTAAATTAACACCCTAATAAACAAGATTGACTGAAAAAAATGCCGATTGACGATCCTGTAAAAAGAAGAATAGCCAGATACCATTTATTGGAAAAGTCTGTCTGCAGACGTTGCGGAGCACTAAACCCAGTTAGAGCAAAAAAATGTCGACGATGTCATGGGAAAGACATAAGACTAAAGAAAAGAGAACTCACAAAATAGCTACTGTTTGTTATTAAATTTCATTATATTAAGGATTTATGCTTTTATTTAAGAATAAAGTATAAAGCAATAGACTTAAATAGGTTTTTAAAGTCAAATTCATAAACTTTTTTAAGTTTTATTTATAAATGATCTCAATATCATAAAAAGAATTTCAACTTTAAAAAAAGTATATTATTAATGGTGAAAAATTAAAATGGCACAACTTGGTGGAACACCCGTCCTTATTATGAAGGAAGGAACCGAACGACAACGTGGTCGAGATGCTATGCAAAATAACATCGCAGCTGCTATTGTTATCGCTGAAGCAGTTCGAACCTCACTTGGACCTCGTGGTATGGATAAAATGCTTGTCGATCAGTTTGGTGATGTAGTTATTACCAACGATGGCGCAACAATATTGAAAGAAATCGATGTTCAGCATCCAGCCGCTAAAATGATGGTTGAAGTTGCTAAAACACAAGATTCTGAAGTCGGAGACGGAACTACTACAAGTGTAATCCTTGCTGGTGAACTATTAAAAAGAGCTAAAAAACTCTTAGAACAAAAAATTCACCCAACAGTGATAACTGAAGGATTTCGAAAAGCTTCTGAAAAAGCTATCGAAATTCTAGACAAAATCTCTGTAAAAAGTGGGATTGATGATGAATTAGGCTTAAAAAACGCAGCAATGACATGTATGTCCAGTAAAATTGTTTCTGAATCAAAAGAAAAACTCGCTCAGATCTGTATGTATGCTATTAAATCCATCGCTGAAAAAACGGAAGATGGAAATTGGGTCGCTGATATTGAAAAAGTTCAAATTCAGAAGAAAGAAGGTGAATCAATTGATGATACTAGATTAATTAAAGGTATTATCTTAGATAAAGAAGTTGTAAGCCCTGGTATGCCTAAAAATATAAAGGATGCCAAAATCTTACTTCTCCAAAGCGCTATTGAAATTGAAAAAACAGAATTCGACAGTAAACTTCAAATCACCAGCCCAGAACAAATTCAACAGTTCTTAGATGAAGAAGAAAACATAATACGAAACATGGTTAAAAAAATCCAAAACTCTGGAGCTAATGTTGTTATTTGTCAGAAAGGAATTGATGATTTAGCTCAACATTTTCTTTCAAAAGCAGGAATCATGGCAGTACGACGAGTTAAAAAATCAGATATCGAAAAACTCGCGAAAGCTACAGGCGGTATGATTTTTACCAACCTCGATGATATCACACCTCAAAAATTGGGTTTTGCTGGATTAGTTGAAGAACGTAAAATTATGAATGATAGTTGGATTTTCATTGAAGAATGTAAAGATCCTAAATCTGTCGTAATCCTTATTAGAGGTGGAACCGAACTTATCGTTGATGAAGTAGAGAGAGCTATTCATGACTCATTATGTGTAGTTCGAGATATTGTAGAAGACCAAAAACTTGTTGGTGGCGGGGGTGCACCTGAACTCGAAACCGCAATTCAACTCAGAGAATTTGCCTCAACTCTAGGCGGTCGTGAGCAACTGGCTGTTGAAATATTCGCTGATTCACTCGATATCATCCCAAAAACTCTCGCAGAGAATGCTGGACTTGACCAAATCGATACATTGATGAAATTGAGAGCAGAACATCAAAAAGGAAGCAAATTCGCTGGTACTGATTTAGATACCGGTGATGTGGTTATTAATATGATGAAAGTGGGCGTTGTTGAACCAACCGTCGTAAAAGTACAAGCTATTAAAAGCTCAACCGAAGCAACTTCTATGATTTTACGCATTGATGATGTTATCGCTGCCGCGAAAACCGCCGGTCCGCCTGGAATGCCTCCTGGAGGAATGCCTCCGGGGATGGGAGGTATGGGTGGTGGTATGGGAGGTATGGGAATGCCTCCGGATATGTATTAAGTATCTAATCAATTTATTTAATTTATTTTTTCTTTCTATTTTTCCTTTAATTTTTTTGCGATATTTTGAACAATTTCATAGCCGGATTTTATCTAATAATTTTTTGAATTCAATCATGAACTATACATTGTTAAAATAATATTAGAAAGATATTGAATTGTTAATTCATCAGATAATTTTATATATAGTTTCCTTTATTCTTGCTTTCTTAGCACTAATCTTGACACAAATGATATTATTAACCATCCAAAAACAATATACATCAGTGTAAACTTCGCAAACGCAAAGCACGAGTGCGGTATTCCTAACCATATTGGAAAACCAATTGAATCTGATGCCATCGACAGAAGGAAGACATTTTCGAGACCATCGCAACAAGCACTTATTATTCCTAAGATAGCAATGCAATAGCCGATTTTGCTCCAGATACTATCTCTCGCAAAATTACGTGTTAACAGTAAAGCAGTACTGAAGAAGAAAGCACCATATGCAAACATGAAAAGATAATCGAAGATATTAGCAAGGATGAAAAGAAATATCTCATAATTACTCATAAGCTCAAATTTTGATTTAATATATGCACCGTTAAATCCAAGCTGCGTTTTTTCAAGAGTTCCTGAAAAATTTGACATTTCTAATAATACTAATACAATTGGCATCACAATAATTGCAATTATAGCCCCTATTATTGCTAAATTTCTCAATGTTTTTTTTAAAGGTTTTTCAATTAGACATTTGTATGACATTCTTT
>Ga0209427_10007446_pt1 | contig 12396 bp, 14 predicted proteins | sample DeeMarSWOR136_30_FD_187465 | JGI IMG/M metagenome (GOLD analysis project Ga0209427, IMG submission 187465) | Marine sediment microbial communities from White Oak River estuary, North Carolina - WOR-1-36_30 (SPAdes) (version 2) | ecosystem: Environmental > Aquatic > Marine > Intertidal zone >... | reverse complement strand
CTCGGGGTAGCCCCGTCACACTTTCGTGCATTGCGGAGTTTTCGCGACTGCTGCGCCCCGTAGGGCCTGGGCCCTTGTCTCAGTGCCCATCTCCGGGCTCCCGCTCTCACGGCCCGTACCGGTTATAGGCTTGGTGAGCCGTTACCCCACCAACAACCTGATCGGGCGCGGCCCCATCCTTAGGCGACGTCGAAAAGCATGGTTTCAACGCCTTTTCGACTAGGAACCATTCCAGGCCTCCTCACCTATCGGGTATTAGCCCCAGTTTCCCGGGGTTGTCCCCGTCCTAAGGGTAGGTTAGCCACATGTTACTGAGCCGTACGCCGCGTCTCTACCATAGCTTAGAGACGCTCAACTCGCATGTCTTAGTCCCACCCCGATAGCAGTAGGGTCCGGCAGGATCAACCGGATTTATTGTTCGGAGTTTTAGCCGCAAAACCGGCTGGAATTGGGGATTAGCGCCAAGCCCATCTCGGACCTAACAGGATTCAGGTCCTCATCTCTGTCGCCGCAACCGGAGGTCGAACCCATCATTCAGGGGCGTTAACGCCTTAAACGTCGGGGTTGAAGCCGCCGAGGTTACGGCTTTTGCAATTCATATCGCCAAAATGGTACTTGGGGCGATCTTGCAAATAATAAGTGTTTCTACCGAACCTAATTAAGCTTTCTGAAGGGCTAAGAAAAGACAAACACTCATGGTTTTATTTTTTCCTTAAGATTTCAAGGTGGCGCATGTTTGGCAACAATGTTGCAAATGGAGTGAAAATGTTTATGCTTGATATAGATTTGTGGGTCGTAAAGTATAATCGGCGAAGACTTTGGTAAATTAAAATGTAGGTGAGTGATGTTGAACGAGGTTCTTCTCTTGGCGTGCAAAGAACTGCTCGACGACGCCAAGCTTGGATGCGCAGACCTGGTTTTCAAAGACATATGCCTAGAAATCCTAGCAAAGGCAAAGCAGGTTCTAACTCCTGAACAATTCGAGGAACTGTCCTTTTATGCGGCTGAAAGAATGAAAGAGAAAATGATCCGCAACCCAGGGAAAAAAGTGAAGATCCAATAAAAGACCTTGTTTCAGAAGCCTTCACTTTTTGGCTATGACATGAACTGCTCGACGAGTCTGTAGAGGACGCCTGTTTCGAAGACAAGGTTCTCCACTGATGTGCGCTCATCGATGCCGTAAGTCATTTTCACCATTTCATCCATAGATACATCGTTTTTCAAAAGCTGGAATTCGTAGCATACAGAGCCTATCTACATGCACAATTGTCAAAAAAGTTAAGTCTCAGTAGGAGATAGAAGACACGAGAGGATACACGTTGACTTCACTGGAATATGAAATTAACCTTCTCTCAAAGATGGTTGAAATCAACACCGACTCAGTCTCAAAGAAGGGGTATGACGAATGTGCATCGCTAATCGTTCAGGAAGCAGAACGAAACTCTCTGGATGTAGAAATAGTCGACGGAGAAAAAGGTGCTAAAGATGGACTTTCACGTCCAAACGTTATTGTAACCCTCGATGCAGGTTCAGACGTGACTCTGCTTCTCGAATCACACTTCGATATTGTTCCGCCTGGACCTAACTGGACGTATCCCCCATTCAAGCTGACGGTGGAAGATGGAAAAGCCTACGGAAGAGGCACCGCAGACAACAAAGCAGGTATCGTAGCCGCCATCGGAGCCATGCGACAACTAAAGAAAGAGAAGTTAGACATAAACCTCAAACTTATCGCAGGAGTTGATGAAGAAGTCGGTGGAAGATATGGTGTAGACTACGTGGTAAGCGACTACGGATTAAAAGGTGATGCAGCATTAGTCGTTGACGCAGGTTTAGAAGGACTTTACCTAGGAGCAAGCGGTATCATCTGGGGAAAAATAACGGTTGAGGGAAAACAAGGACATGCGGGATACCCTTTCAAAGCCAAAAACGCCATCGACGAAGCCATGAAACTGCTCGCCGCACTTGAACCCTACAAGAACGCAGTTGAGAAAAAAGAATCAATTCTACATGCACCGCCTGAAGCTCCAAGAAAATTTGTGTGGGGGAGATATACGATAACGATGATCAAAGCAGGAGAAAAAGAAAATGTGATACCTGGGACATGCGAGGTTCGCTTTGACCGAAGACTTCTACCAGAAGAACCCCTAGAACAAGCTGAAAAGGAGTTGAGAGACTTCTTCCAGGGGGCAGTTGAGAAAACCGGTTGTAGAGCATCACTAGAGATCACTAACAAACAACAGGGCTACCACACATCAAAGGATTCAGTCTTTGTGCAAACAGTTTCAGAAAACATAAAGAAAACAATAGGTCAGAGCCTACCTTTCGTTGCAGAACTGGGAGGAAACGATGGAAGCTTTTTTGCCAAAAATGGAATTCCAGTGGTGTGTTACGGACCGATTAGACCTGACACACGTTATCATGGTGTAGACGAATTCGTGTATCTTGAAGACATAAGGAACACGCGAGACTTGATTGTCAATCTGGGAAAAGTAGCAAGGGAGAAAATAGCATAGTATCCAATTATTGGTTCACGTGCACAAGGAGAGGCGGTCTACTACTGCACGATTTCCGAAAGTTGTTTAGTTAACTTAATGACAGCGCACTCGTCTTCCAACCACCACATACACTTCCGTTCTTGGCAATTTATCGAAAGACCTCCCTGGGTTATGAGGGGACACCTCTTGCGTAAGCGTCTCATAGGATCAAAGTACACGTCGATCACCTTCTTCATTCGCCTCGGCGTCTTTTTCAAGGGAAACCTCTCAAGCCATTTGGTCACTTCCGGGGAGCGAATGAGGTCTGTCAAGGTAACCAACCCTACGAGGCGTCCATTTTCAACCACGGGAAGCTTCTTGATTTTATGTTTAAACATTAGTTTTACAGCGTCTTCAATTTCCTTTTCAGGTTCCATAAACAAGAGAGGTTTCGACATGATTTCGCCAACTTCTACGGCTCTCGGGTCTCTACTTGCAACCAAAACTCGTTTCAGCATGTCTCTTTCGGTGACGATTCCAGTAGGCTTTCCATCCTGAACCACAACTAGGCATCCTATTTCGCGATTATTCATGAGCCTTACAGCTTTTCTTACGGTTACGTTGGCTTCTATCGTTACAACTTCTCCGACCATAATGTCCTTGACTTTTAGCGTCACAAGCTACACCAATTGAATTGTTTTCATCCGATTCCGAGTATGATTTGACTTTTAAAAAAAGTTATGAATTTGAAATAACAATTCCGGAAATCCTGCGCGCGGTTTAGCAGGTCAAGTGGAGGGCTGCCACAACTTTTCTAGACTTAACGAGGCGGTTGAAGGTTTCACAAGCTTCTGTTGTCTTCTGGGCCATGAGTTCGATTCCCTTAGATTCAATATACTTTCTAGTTTCAGGTGGAACCGTCATTAGGCCTGAGTAGCCGGTACCCACCACAAGCACTTCTGGCTTAACTTCCAAAACTTCCTTTAAATCTTCAACATGGAGTCGGTGGCCTTCCTTCCTCCACCAACCGCTCCTAACCTTGTCGGAAAAAACTATCAAATCGCTGTCATAACGTTTCCCGTTGATGACGATTCGACCAAACTCGTAGGAGTCAATCATTTCAATGTCCTCCTAAAATTTATGGGACGGACCATTTTTGAGCCTTTCGTCAACTGATGAATTGATTTTGCATCTGAATTGAGGATATGTATTGGGAATTAGAAGGATGGGTATTGATATATCAAAGTGTAGCGTTTTTCTTACTGAGGACTGAAGCTTGGCTAGAAGGGTTAGGAGACCCAGACCCTTCGACAGGGCAGAATGCAAAGCCTGCCGCCTGAAAGGAAGCGCCTATTGTTGGAGACAGTGTCCCTACAACGCTTGGCGCCAAAGACAAATCGAATGAGAGTGCCAAAATTTGAAGCTTGTTGGCTTGATTTCCGACACCCATATACCTTCTAGAGCAAAGGCTATTCCAAACGAAGTTTTTGAGATCTTCAATGGAGTAAACCTCATTCTACACGCCGGAGACTTGACCCAACTCAGTGTTGTTGATGAACTCCAGCAACTGGCGCCTGTGGTAGCGGTTTCTGGAAACATGGATCGAGGTGAAGTTAGAAAGAGACTGCCAAAAATGGACTCGGTGAAGGTTTACAACTGGAAAATCGGGGTCACCCACGATCCTGGAATCTTCTCGGGAACAAGAAGAATGAAAACCATAGCAAAGCAAAACAATCTTAACATACTCGTTTTTGGACATACTCACCGACCAAGCCTCAGGCAAGCGGAAGAAGTCTTGTTCATCAATCCGGGAAGTCCAACAAATCCATTACCTTCATTCATAACAAAGCCCACCGTAGCTCTGTTGAAAATAACGAAAGAAAAGATTGAACCGGAAATCATCAAAATCTAGAAGTGTTTACTTCAACATTCTTCACTTTCACCCTTGTCTCTCCGCTCCATAGGTTGTCGTTGCGTCGAGGGTTTTAAATGCGCCTCCGCCTAAACCATCTAACGGCTCGGATACTTCATGAAGATCCTCAAACATCCAAATCAGTTAATTGAAAAATGTAGAAACCCTTGGAACGGAGAATGCAAAAGGACGGACATCGAAGTCTACATCTTCTATAGGGGCAGACGTCTACCTATCTGCAGAGACTGCTGGAGTGACATCGCAGAAAAGGACCTTGAATGGTGAAAAGAATAGGATACACTGACAACGCACAGAGGTCTTTAACTTTGTGGTATTAGCTTTTTCTTAGGTTTACCTCGCTTTCAGGTTAACTAGTTTATAAGCAAGGCGAGCTGGAAGAGAAGGAGCCACGTTTATTTTGCCGCTTCTGGCGTCTCTTATCATGGCTGGCACGTCATAACCATAATCCTCTCGGCACCTGCGGACCAGTTCCATCGCTTGCTTGATTCCGTACGAAAAGAAGAGCTTCAACCCGTATTGGGTGACTTTGCCTCTTATGGCTATGCGAGAATAGTCTTCAACCAAAGCGGGAGCCCAGTTCAGATTGTGCTCCCAACATTTCAAATAAAGTTCATAATGTTTGTTCGTCATCTTCTCCAACATGAAAGACTCGGCCTTGTTTCTCAGTCCCCCCATGGAGACGAGGAAAAGGGGAACGATTAGGCTTTTGAAGGGTTTCAACTCCTCCAGAAGCTCGATTGTAAGGTCAACATCCTTCTCAGTTTCTCCCGGTAAACCTAGAATCAGGGTGCCACATGGAAGCCAATTATTCCTAGACAAGATTTCAAAGGAATCCACGACCACCACAGGCCAGTCTTCCGGTTTGAAGGGTTTACACTTCCCACCCATATGCTTCTTGATCAGTTTGGGGCTGCCAGTTTCGATACCGGTCTGGGCGGCGGTCCAAGGAACCTTCTCGCCCAAACCTAAAATGTTTGAGATTTCTTCAACAACCTCCGGGGCGTCCAAAACCGAGGAAAGCGCGATGTGACTTAAACTTGTCATGTTAACGCCCGGATGATTTTGCACGGTTCTGAAAAGGTTGATCACAGCTTCCTTGTTAACTCTGAAACCCTTTGCTTTGTACCTCAACACGTCCTCGGCGTGTAGCAATGGTTGTTTGCCCGCCCTAAGGTTTACTTCAACTTCCTTCAAAATGTGCTCAAGGGAAAGGCAACGATATATCTGGAGTGTTGGGACACAAAAGGCGCATCCCCTTCCGCATCCTCGAGCGACTTCAACCAATCCACATATTGTCGGACCCTTAATAATTGGTATTTCTTCTTCAGGAACCACTTCCCCATGCACAATCTCTGGCAGTGTTTCACCGTTCACAGCCTTCTCGAAGATAGGGCTTGCAACTTTTTCTCCTTCTCCCACGATTACGCAGTCTATCCCGAGTTCTTTTCGAGTTTCCACACTTTCAAGCTGCCACGCGCCTGGTCCCCCAACCACGATTTTTGGCTTAAACCTCTTTATTGCAGGGTGATTCAAAAGCTCCCTAAACTTGATCGCCATATATGCCTCTCCACCCAGCAACTCTGTGAAGGCGGAGGTAGCTGGGGCTACACCCAAGGGGTCGTTTTCCGCGATTCCAACAACTTTTGTGTTGGGGCCCACAACCTTGTCCATGTGTTCCGGGTGCGCAATGATCACGTCTTCCCTCTGGAAACCATAATTCAGCAAGGCGGCCTCTATTTTCCTTATTCCACACGGAGCAAACTTAACAGATCCGTCTCTATTCACGCTTATGGAGGGACAAAGCAGAGAAAAGTAGAGCCTATCTGGAATCAGCCCCTTAGGTACGCAAGCGCTGAATCCGAGAAAAAGGCCGCCGTGGTACTCACTCATCAAAGTGCGATCGGCGGTGAGGATGATTTTGTATCCGTTGTTCGTTATTCAATCCTCCGGCGAGATTATATTATAATTTAATTAGCCCTTAAGATTTTTCAATTCTAATGAATCAGCTCATCGCACACAACCAAACGGTTAATAGCTATGCATTTGGAAAGGGATCGTAATCAAGGCCTTTGAGAAGGAGCTGATTCATGTCTAGGTTCAATTACGGGAACATCCTACGTTTCGAATTTCTTTCCGGAGCATTAAATAGGGATCTGAAACTGCTTTTTGTCGCAACCTTCATAGGCGCCTTTGGAGACGGCCTCTACTTTTACATATTGCCGCTTTACATCCGAGAGCTTGGAGCCAACCCGGTTGAGGTAGGAACATTCTTCTCTGTAATGTTATTAGCTGCTGCATTCACGCCCCTTCTCGGTGGGGTCTTGGCGGATAAATATAATTTAAAGAAGGCTATGATTGCTGGTTGGCTGGTATGGATGCCCGTTCCGATCATTTTTTCTTTAGCAAAAAACTGGGTTCAACTGTTGCCAGGTGCGGTTTTATATGGGTTTTGGATAGGTCAACCAGCTTTTAGCGCATACATTGCGTCTTCGGCGGAGAAGGAAAAAATGACGTTAACCTTCACTATTCTTTCGTCTTCTTGGTCGCTTGGTTACATCTTCTCTCCAGCCCTAGGAGCATACCTCTCCGAAGCCGTTGGAATACAGTGGGTGTTCTATTTGACCTTCATTTCATATGGCATGTGCACAAGCATCCTTTTCTTAATAAGCAGCCAAGGCGTAGCAACACACACTTCTCAACTCTCATCAACCGCTACTTCGTTTAGGAGGAAGAAACTACTTGTTTGGTCCGCTTTCTTTGCAATGATTATGTTTTTTGTGCTTTTGGTTAGACCCCTTGTCCCTCAAATTCTGAGGGACGAGTTTCATCTCACTGATTCCCTCGTAGGGATTTTAGGGTCCATCACCTTCCTCGGATCAGGAGTGCTGGGGATATATTTGGGAAGAATAGGGGACAAATGGAAGAAGGCGGGCGCCATTTCTGTCTGCATGATTTTGTGCTCTGTTTCAGCCATAATCCTCGTCTTGTTCAACAACTTCTTCGCCTTGTCCTTAGCCTCATTCTTGATGGGCGCTTCGTATACTATTTTGTCGCTGATAGGAGCAGTGATTAGTCCCATCGCGCCGGAAACATCGAGGGCAAGGTGGATTTCTGTTCCACTGTCGGTAGGCATGTTCGCCGCGTTTCTAGCCCCATATCTAGGAGGCTTACTATACGACTCTTCGCCCTACAACCCCTTTCTAGTCTTCATCGTAGCAACTGCGCTACTATCGGTTTTGGCTCTCACAAAACTGTTTGATGAAGAAACCGAGGAAAATTAAGGTTCAAGTTTCAATGCCATGCATAGGGCACATGTTGTTAGTTCGTCAGGGAAGTTTTATCATTTCTTCTTCTTTTCAAAAGTTTCAGCACAACGTACACAGCAAAAAACGTATTCCTTTTCATCAATAACCCTTTTGTGAGTTGCAAACACACATTTGTCCGCAGGAATCTCCGCGTTGCACATTTCACATTTTACGAAAGTTTTCATTTCTTTGCCTCTTTTTTCTTCAGATAATCTTTTATAGCTGAGTGCAAGGCGTCAGCGGCTAGATTAGAACAGTGCATTTTGATTGGGGGGAGACCGCCTAGGCTGTCTGCTACATCGCCCCTGGTGATTCTTAAAGCTTCTTCGATGGTTTTTCCCTTTGCAAGTTCGGTGGTCATGCTGCTTGTGGCTATGGCTGCTCCGCAACCAAAGGTTTTGAACTTGACATCCTCCAACCTGTTGTCTTTAACTTTAATGTACACGGTCATGAGGTCGCCGCAAACGGGATTGCCAACGGTTCCAACTCCGTCTGCTTCTGGGATTTCACCTACGTTGCGTGGATTCATGAAATGATCCATAACTTTTTCGCTGTACATTCATGTCACCTCAACATTTCTTTTGGGGTTAAGGGAGACATTGCCCTCAGCCTCTTTACCACGCCCGGCAACACTTCCAGCACATAGTTCACGTCTTCCTCTGAGTTTTGCTTGCCCATAGTGAAAACTAAAGAACCATGGGCCTCTTCGTGGGCTAAACCTATCGCAAGCAGTACGTGGGAAGGTTCTAGAGTTTTTGAAGTGCATGCCGACCCCGAAGACACCTGAATGCCGAGCATATCTAGACCTAAGATGAGAGATTCCCCTTCTATATAACTGAATCTGAGGTTGGCGTTGTTGGGAAGTCTTTTAGTTGGGTGTCCATTCAGGTATGAACGTTCAATCGTGTCCAAAACACCTTTTGTGAGTTTGTCCCGTAGCTGGCTCAACCGTCTGCCTTCAGTCTCCATTTCTTCTTGGGCGATCTCAGCCGCCTTCCCCATGCCGACTATGCCGGGTGTGTTTTCTGTGCCCGAACGCAGCCCTCTTTCTTGACCGCCGCCCTGTATAACTGGTTGAATTCTGGTTCCCTTTTTGATGTAGAGGGCTCCCATTCCCTTTGGTCCATACATGTCGTTGGAAGAAATTGACAAGAGGTCTATGTTTTCCTCTTCAACGTTGATGGGTACCTTTCCTGCTGCGGCTACGGCGTCTACGTGAAAATAGATTTGGTTCTCACGGGCTATCTCCCCTATTTCCTTTATTGGTTGAATTGTTCCGATTTCGCCATTGGCGTACATGACGGATATGAGGATGGTTTTGTCGGTTATTGCGTCTTTGAGTTTTTGAGGGCTAACTATGCCTTGTTTGTCCACGGGTATGTAGGTGATTTCGAAGCCCTGTTTTTGAAGATGTTTGCAGATGTTTATCACCGATATGTGTTCGATGGTGCTTGTGACTATGTGGTTTCCCTTGTCCTTATTTCGGTAGGCAACTCCCTTTATTGCTAGATTGTTGGATTCTGTGCCTCCAGAAGTAAAAATGACTTCTTCAGGTTTCTCTGCTCCTATTAGTCGAGCAACTTCTTCTCTCGACTCCATTAAGGCGTTCTTGGCACTTGCTCCAAAGGAATGAGAAGATGAAGGATTTCCATAGCTTTCCATAGAATACGGCTTCATCGCTTCGAAGACTCTGGGATCTACGGGCATTCCAGCCGCGTGGTCCATATACACTTTTCTCAATTTTTGTGTCCCTTCCTATTTCACTTTCTTAATAAAAAAATGAAACCGATCTTTCTCTTTGCGTAACTCAAGGAGTTGGTGCCCGAGTCTCTTAACTAAACGTTTTATGTCTTCTTCAGCCGCTGGGTCATCGGCAATTACCTCTAAAACTTGGCCCACGGCTAGCTTGTCAATTTCCTGTCTTGTTCTAAAAACTGGTTCAGGACAGTAGAGACCTAGGCAGTCTAGTTCTCGATGGGTTTTGATTTGACCACCCAACTACAAACCTCCGTGGCAATCACACGTTTATTAAGTGACATTACTAACCTAAAATGTTAAGTGTTCACACAAAATTAAAATGGCTTCGGTCGTATTTATCTATAACGGTGTTATACATAAACGTTGAAGCCCTGTTAATGTGGAAACATAACTTCTGTGTGCAACGTCACCTCATTTCTTCTTGAAGAACAACCAGTTCTTTCGTCCCTTGAACCTCACCAGACAATAATCACCTCTAAGTTTGTTGCCCTTGATTTCAAAAACTAACTTGTCTTCGTCTCTTTCTTTCAAGACGTAGTGTCCGTTGTCCCAGATTTCCACGGTGCCCGCGCCGTATTGTCCCTCAGGGATTGTTCCTTCAAAGTTTGCGTAGTCGATGGGGTGGTCTTCCACTTGCACTGCCAGTCTTCTTATGCCTTTTTCTGTGGGAGGTGTTTTTGGAACTGCCCAGCTTTTGAGAACTCCGTTCATCTCTAGCCTTAAGTCATAGTGTAAATGTCTGGCTTGGTGTTTTTGAATCACGTAAATGTTTCCGCCGCTTGTTTTCTCGTCTCCTTTCGGCTCGTTTGTCTTTTTGAAATCTCTTTTCTTCCAGTATTCTTCAAGTCCCATTTGTCTAACCCTTAGAAGACTATGAAAGCAATCACCTATGTATATATTTGACTTTAGAATAAAGGGTTCTGCTAGCTCTACCAAAGGAGAGATAGATATGGACATCAGTTTTTTCCTTAGGGGACTCATCATTGGTTTTTCGATTGCCGCACCTGTCGGACCAATTGGTGTGTTATGCATACGACGCACTTTAGCCGAAGGGCGAGCCTTTGGCTTGTTCTCTGGTCTGGGGGCTGCTACTGCTGATGCTATCTATGGCTTCATTGCCGGATTTGGGTTGACCTTTGTTTCAAACTTCTTGATCAGACAACAGGTATGGCTTCGTATTATTGGCGGTGGTTTTCTTTGCTTTTTGGGCGTCAGGACTTTTCTATCCAAACCTGCCGAACATGCGGCTTCAGCTAGAGGAAACGGACTCGTTGGCTCTTATGTCTCGACGTTTTTCCTGACTATCACAAACCCGATGACAATCCTTTCTTTTGCGGCGATATTTGCCGGATTGGGGGTGGGAGGCGCGAGTGGGAGCTATGTCTCTGCGGCAGTATTGGTCCTAGGTGTGTTTATCGGCTCAGCCCTATGGTGGTTTATCTTGAGCAGTGGTGTCAGTGTATTTCGTACAAGGTTCAACCCTCACAGGTTGTGGTGGGTGAACAGAATCTCAGGCATAATCATTACGGGGTTCGGCCTGATTGCCCTCCTGAGTCTGAGAGGATGAGAGCGCAACTTCATATAGCAATAAGTTAACATTTTCTAACAAAGAAAAAGGTAAAAAGTCCCAACAGCCTTCTTTAGTTTTGTTTCATTTGGAGGAATTCTGTGACGGTTGTCTGGCTGTATAGTCTAGTAAGCGTCATTCTTGTTAGTTTAATCTCTCTAATCGGCGTGTTGGCTTTTTCGTTAAAAGAAGAAAATCTAAAGAAGATACTCTTGTATCTCGTAAGTTTTTCTGCTGGAGGACTTTTTGGACACGCCTTCATTCACATGATTCCCGAAGCGGTAGGGGAGAACGGTTTTGGATTGCAGGTATCCTTATACATTCTGATTGGTATCATTACCTCCTTTATTGTAGAGAAGTTTCTCCAGTGGAGACACTGCCACATACCAACCTCAGAGGAACATCCCCATTCCTTCGCCTACATGAACCTCTTTGGCGACGCTGTTCACAATTTTATAGACGGCCTAATAATAGGTGGAAGCTACTTGGCAAACATACCATTAGGAATAGCCACCACACTAGCCGTCGTTTTCCACGAGATTCCTCAAGAAATCGGAGATTTCGGAGTTCTGATTTACGGAGGATTCAACAAATCTAGAGCTATTTTCTTAAATTTTTCAACAGCCCTCACGGCAATATTTGGAACCATCGTGTCCCTCAGCGTAGGTTTTCTCATTCAAGATTTTATTCCATTTTTGATACCTTTCGCTGCGGGCAACTTCATTTACATAGCAGGTTCAGATTTGATCCCAGAACTTCGTAAAGAAGAACCTGGATTTTTAAGATCAGCATTGCAGCTAACAGCCTTTGTTCTAGGAGTTCTCATGTTGTTTTCACTCGTCTTCTTGGAATGAGTTTCCTTCGATGGAAGAGATGTCTTCTGTTTTCTATTTCCTGTGCGCTCTACGACTTTTGTTCGGTTGTTTTTGTTTTCAATTGAGATGGCATGGGATCGATCGGATGTTTTGTACGATGAAGTCTTGCGCCTGTTTTTATGTTAGCACGCATTCGTTGTCTATTAAATGATGTGTGCGTATGCGCGCAAAGGAAAAATGGTTTCTGAAAGAGTTCAACAGTTAAATGTTACGGATTTCGTGTGAATCATTGGTTGATGTTTAGAAGTGTGTATGTTTGTTCGCCAAGTCTACGACAAGGTTTATTAAGTCTTAATATAACATATTGTTATTGAGGGCGCCCGATAATGAGTGTTCTAATCAAACAGAAACATGAGTATCATGACAAAGTTTCAAAAGCCATAGACAAAGTTCTCAGAAAAATCTTCGGAGACGAAGCCACACTCCTCATATACAAACACCTAGAAAACCGCTATTCAGTTAGGCAAGACGAAATCGTCGA
>Ga0209427_10007445_pt1 | contig 12396 bp, 10 predicted proteins | sample DeeMarSWOR136_30_FD_187465 | JGI IMG/M metagenome (GOLD analysis project Ga0209427, IMG submission 187465) | Marine sediment microbial communities from White Oak River estuary, North Carolina - WOR-1-36_30 (SPAdes) (version 2) | ecosystem: Environmental > Aquatic > Marine > Intertidal zone >... | reverse complement strand
CTTGAAGACGATCGGTGTCCTGACAAAGATCTCTCCCACTTCACCAGAGGAAACCTCCTTTCGGTTCTCATCCAGGATTTTGATCCGGTCTATCCCGAAGATCTCCTTTCCAATGGAGCCGAGTTTCTCCATCTGATCTTCCGGCCGCAAGAGGGTCATCAAGCCCTGTTCCGTTGACCCGTAAGCCTCCCAAAGCTCGGCATTCTTGAAGTATTTCATGATTTCAATTTTGGTATCTTTCCTGGCGGGAGCCGAGGAGATGAGGAGCTGGCGGATCGAGCTTACGTCATACTTACGCTTTACCTCCTCGGGAAGGGCCAACATCATGATGTAGTGGGTAGGGACCAATGAGGTGAAGGTTATCTTCTCCTGGTCGATGGTCCTCAGGAGATCCTCTGGGTCGAAACTGATCATGTTATAGACGAAACAGCTTCCTCCCACGTAGGTGTATGCGAATGAATAGAAGATGGAGTTGATATGGCAAATGGGCATGACCAGCATAACCTTATCATCCGGCCTAACGGCCATATTGATATCGCTCAGGACATACTCCGCGATATTACCCTCGTGGGTTCTCACCACGCCCTTTGGCCGTCCAGTAGTCCCTGACGTATACATGATATTCCAGATATCCGCGGAATCAACCACCACATCCGGCTGGCTCGGCGCCCCTTTTTCCATGAGATCCTCGTAGTGAATATACCCCTCGGGTGGCTTTCCGCTCCCCATATAGACGTAATTCCCCTGGGGAACGGGCAGGTTATCCCGCATACCGGCTATTATTTCGATGAACTCCTCTGCCACCAGAAAGGCCTTGCTCTCGGAATGGTTGATGATGTACTCGATTTCAGGTGGGGCCAAGCGAAACATGACGGGAACGGTAATCTGCCCTCCCTTGGCGGAAGCGGCATAGATCTCCATCCATTCTATGCAATTGTATGCCAGAATGGCAAAGCGGTCGCCCTTTTTCACCCCCAGGTCGGATAGGGCATTGGCCAAACGATTCGCCCGCTCGTCCCATTCCCTGAAGGTGGCCTGCCTGAATTTATCCTTGATGGCGACCTTATCAGGCATGTTTATAGCATGCATCTTAACCACATCCCCCGCGTGTACCCACTTGCTCTTTAATACCATTTCTCTTTCTCCCGTGGCTCTGTGATTTTTTCATTCTAATTCTCCATTGTATCCTTGTCAATCTTTTTTCGACCTCTGCCAGTAAGGACCGCTCCATCCCCCCCTGTTCGAATCCAAATCCACGAGCTTGAAAAGAACCCCGTGATCGGCTATCATGCATGCAGATACTACCGCACCTTTCCTCGGAGGTGAGCATGGAAATCCTCATGGAACCCAAGGTCCGCTTGTTTCTCGTCCCCTTTTTATTCTTCCTCATATCCGTCCTGATAAACCTCATTCAGCACCATTACTACAGGAGACGGGCGGATCGCTTCCTCAACAAGCAAGAGTCGCTCTTCCGTTCCCTTACAGGGCTCCATAACTCCCTGGGCAAGCTGGAGACCGCCTGTGCCCTGGAAATGGAGATGGCCACCTCCCTGAAAGACATGGGGAAAGCTCTTCATATCGCCCGAGCTCAACTGAGCTCCTCCATCGAGGATATCGAGGGGAGCCTCCGCTCTTTTCGGGAGTTCAGGGTGAGGGAAAAAGCACGGGAAAAACATAAACGAGGATTAGACACGGGCCGAGGAAAAAAACCCTAGAAATAGACCAGATATGAGATCAAGGATCGATTGATAGGTCGATTTTCCCCGACAGATTCGTAGATCTGCAAGAACTTCCTTGTCTTTTCCAAAGGATTCAGTTATAGAACTAGAGGTTTTCGGAACGGGAGGGAATCGCCATGGAAATAGAGGGGTATCACTTTCCTGATGACCTCTACTACGACAAGGAGCACTGCTGGTGTCGCGTGGAGGACAATGTGGTGGTAACGGGAACAACGGATTTCGCCCAAAAAATGGCCGGGGAAATTGTCTACGTCCAATTACCCCTGGTTGGCAAATCAGTAACACAGGGGAAACCCTGTGCTGCCCTTGAATCGGGGAAGTGGGTGGGGCGGATTTACGCGGTTGTATCAGGAAAAGTCAAGGAGGTAAATGAGGAACTCGAGGATACTCCCGATTTGATCAACGGGGGACCCTATGAACAGGGATGGATATTCAAAATCGAACCGAGCAATCTCGAGGAGGATTTGAAAAATCTGATGCAAGGCGATGATCTTGTCCAATTCATCAAATCCGAGATCATTCGAGTAGCAGCAGAAAAGAAATAGGGTTCCATTTAACAAAGAAAAGGATCGATCAGATGTATCTCTTCGACCTGGGAAAGCTGCCAGGGCAACAATCGATGCTCATCTTCCATGCCCTGGCGAGAATGGGAGTAGAAGCCTTGGTCATCGTTTCACCCAAGAATCCCTTGGTAAGCATCGGATATTTCCAAGATGCCGGAAGGGAGATCGACCTCTCCTTTTGCAGGGAAAATGGGATTCCCTTCATGAGGCGTGAAGTCGGGGGCGGAGGAACCTATCTGGATGAGAATCAGGTATTCTACCAACTCATCTGGAAAAGGTCGAATCCACGATTCCCCGTCGAAATGAAGCGGATTTTTGAAGAGCTCTCGATTCCAGCCTGCGAGACCTACAGGAAATTCGGTATAGAGGCATCCTTCAGGCAGGAAAACGATATCGTGACTCGAGATGGAAAGAAGATTGCCGGTGAAGGAGGGGGCGATATCGGTGCCTGTATGGTCTTGGTGGGAGGTATCCTCCTCGATTTCGATTATGAGACCATGAGCAAAGTCCTCAAGGTGCCCGATGAGAAATTCAGGGATAAGGTCTACAAGAGCATGGAGGAAAACCTGACCACCATGAAAAGGGAGCTGGGTGATATCCCCCCGAGGGAGGAGGTCGTCAAAGCGTTGATCCACGAATATGAGAAGGTCATCGGACGCTTTGAGTCGGTAGCGCTAGATAATCGGATTGTGGAACGCATGAAGACGTTGGAGAAAAAGTTCACCTCGGACCGATTTCTATTCAAGAAGACCCGCAAAGTTCCGAAGGGGATAAAAATAAGGGGAGGTGTTGAGATCCGCTACGGTATCCATAAGGCCAAAGGAGGCCTCATTAAGACGGTCGAGGAACTGGAACAAGAGACAATCAAGGAGATCGGAATATCCGGGGACTTCCAATTTTACCCAAAGGACGACCTTTCGACCATGGAGGTCGAATTGAGAAAGACCGAATTCGACCAAGGAAAAGTCAATAACAAAATCGAACAATTCTATGAGGAGCACCGCATCCAGGCACCCGGTGTCATGCCCGAGGATTTCACAAAGGCCATCGTCCAGTCGGAATCGGAGGGGTCAGAATAGTCCCGTCCCCTTCCCCACAATTCATTACTCCACCATTGCCAATAGTGTTCGAGCCATCCCTTCCATCTAATCCATAGCGGGTAGAATCCCACCCCCATCGATGAAGAAACCCTAATCAGTTTCTTGCATAACAAAAGAGGCAATTGAAAAAGGCGATGAAAAGACTATATATTGTTATTTACTTCCACATTCATTTTTCAGGCTGGAGGTATCATGGATTACATCGAGAAAATCGAGACAATCGTGGGCGGGGAAAACGTCCGAAGGGATGAAATAGAGAGGCTCTGTTATTCCAGGGACCTTTCGGTACACGAAGCGATTCCCGATGTGATCGTATTCGCCAAAACCTCGGAGGAGGTTTCCAAAATTCTGGCCATAGCCAATGAAGGAAAGATCCCCGTGACACCGAGGGGTTCGGGCACAAGCGCCGTGGGGGGTGCTTTGGCGGCAAAGGGGGGGATTCTCCTGGACCTCAGTCGAATGAACCAGATTTTGGAGATCAATAGGCAGGATGGATATGTCATAGCCGAACCTGGGGTAATTTGTAATAACCTGACCATGGCCCTGGCACCCACCCATTTCTTCCCCCCCGATCCAGCCAGTGCCACCCTCGCCTCCCTCGGGGGTATGGTTTCCACCAACGCCAGCGGCAATCGTGCCCTGAAATATGGGACAACGAAACAGTACGTTTTGGGGCTGGAAGTCGTTCTGGCCGATGGCAGAACTATCAGCACGGGGTCGACCCTTGGCAAGTCATCCGCCGGATATGACTTAACACACCTCTTCACTCAATCAGAGGGTACTATAGGGATCATTACAAAGGTCATCCTGAGGATCTTACCCATGCCCGAATACATTGCCTTTGCCGAGGCTCGGTTTTCCACTCTCATGCATGCGGGAAAGGCGGCCGAAGAGATCCTCACTGCCGGCATTGCCCTATCCTCGTGCGAGATACTGGATAAGACCTCCATCGATGTGGTCAACAAGGCCATGGCACTCAATATCCCGGATACTATTGGATGCATCCTGTTTATCGAAATCGATGGCAAGAAACAGGCGGTAAAAGCAGATATCCGAAAGATTAATAAGATCTGCAAGGCCAACAACGGCATCGAGAATAATTGGGACGATGATCCGGCTAAACGCCTCAAGATGTGGGCAGCACGCCAAGGCATCATCGCCTCCTTATCCAAGGTGAAGAGGGGCTCAAGGCTTCAGTCCGTTGTGGAGGATTTTGGAGTCCCCATCACCAAGATTCCACAAACGATACGGGAAATTCAAAAAATCAGTGAAAAACACAACTTCCCCATCTCTACCTTTGGCCATATCGGAGACGGCAACCTCCATGCCGTCATCATATCCGATCCGAGAAGTAAAGCCGAATGGGATACCGTGAGGAAAATCGCCCATGATTTCATCGACCTCACCTTGCGGTTCAACGGGACCTTAACGGCTGAGCATGGAGTCGGGATGGCCAAATCCCCGTATATTCGCATGCAACTGGGCGAGAGCCACCAGGTCATGAAGGAAATAAAGGGAGCCCTGGATCCCAATAATATCCTCAATCCGGGGAAAATGGGCTTCGATGATTCCATTAGGGATATGTATGACTATTTTGCCTATCAAGGGATAACGGAAGGGTTGCGAAGCTTTGGGGAGGCCGTGGATGACGAGATTTTTGCCTGTATCATGTGTGGCTTTTGCCGGGCGGGCTGCCCCGTATATAAGGAAACATCCCTGGAATCAAAGAATGCTCGCGGCAGGGTTATCTTGGCCTACAATATGCTAAAAGGGACAATTGAACCATCGAAGGAACTGGCGGAAAGGTTCTATCAGTGTACTATGTGTTTGCATTGTAAGGCAACGTGCCCAGCAGGGGTCCAGGTAGCCGATATCGTGGAATCTGCTCGCAAGAGATTGGTCGAGGCGGGATACCTCCCCGAGGTCCACAAAACCCTTTTGGAGAGCATCTCCAAATATGGTAACCCGCTGAATGAGCCCTCCGAGAAGAGGACGGATGTCTATCCATCTACCTACGTCCATAAAGTCGCTGATACCTTGCTGTTTTTCGGGTGCATCACCAGCTACCAGGATATTCAGATCGTCCCCAGTACCATGGAGATTTTGGATAAAGCGGGTATTGATTACGCTACCATGGGCAACGAGGAACACTGTTGCGGGTACCTGGCTTACCTAGTGGGCGCACCTCACTTCAAGGACTCTATGGATAATAACTTGAAGCGGCTTTCCAGATCCAGCCCCAAGACAATTGTGACCACTTGTGCCGGCTGTTACAGGACCTTCAAGCAAATTTATCCTCACTATTCCGATTTCAGCATCGAGGTCCTTCACGCCGTCGAATATTTCGAAAGGCTCATCGGGGAGGAAAAAATTCACTTCAAGGACGGATTTTCCGGGAAAGCGGCTTACCATGATCCCTGTGATATTGGGAGACATATGGAGATCTACGAACCCCCCAGAAATATCCTGAAGCATATCCCTGGTCTGGAGCTCGTGGAGTTTAAGCAGAACCGAAGTCTGGCCAACTGTTGTGGGGGTGGAGGCGGAATGAAGGGTTACGACAATGAACTGAGTTCGGCCCTTGCCTATAAGAGAATCATGGAGGCCTTGGATGTCGGTGCCGATATGGTCATTTCCGCATGTCCGGCTTGCAAAAGCAACCTCCATGTTGCCGCCGCGAGGCTGCGAAAGGAAAAGAAGGGCAAGATTAAAGTGATGGATATCACCGAGGTCGTAGCCCAGGGTATTGAATAGAGGGTCAACCCAACCTCATCGATGCTTTCCCGCTATTTCATCCCCTAAGGTGTAACGCTTGATTTTCCTGGTGGACGTCTTGGGAAATGCTTTATCCCGAATCCGAAACTTTCTTACCCGTTTATATTCGGCCAAGTTTTTCCCGTATTGCTTGATTTCGGACTTGATGAGCTCCTCGATATCCCCAATGGACATCTGCTCGATCCCCCTCTCCTTCGCATAGAGATCCATGGCCTCCTGATTGCAATGGACGAGGGCATGGACCTCTTCGACGAAAGGGGAAACTTTCTCTCCATAAACCATAACCTCTTCGATGTAAGGGCTTTTCAGGAGTTGCTGCTCCACTTCTTCCGGGTATACATTCTTTCCCTTTGCCGTGACAATGAGATTCTTCACCCTCCCCTTGACGGAGAGAAACCCCTCATCATCTATAGATCCCAAATCGCCCGTGCGATACCACCCATCCACCATTGCTTCCTCGGTGGCCTCTGGGTTGTTGAGGTATTCCTTCATTACATGAGGTCCCTCCACCCATATTTCCCCTATCCCCTCTTCGTTAGGGTCGTGAATTCTAACCTTTACACCGGGAATCGGCTTCCCCACCGAGCCCTCCCTGATCATCCCATCATATTCAAAGGAGATGACCGGTGAGGTCTCCGTTATTCCGTATCCTTGAAAGATCTTGATTCCCAGTTCTCTCATTCCCCTCGCGATTTCCGGGTCCAGGGCAGCTCCTCCACTGATGAATCGGATATCCCTCCCCAATCCCCTCTGAATTCCTCTCTTCACTATCCCCCTCAAAAGCTTTGTGCGGAACAACATTCTGCTGAAGAGATTGGAATCTATTCTCCTCTTGATACGGTTGTACATTTTATCGTAGAGGGCGGGTACGCCCAAGACGAAATTGGGCTTCACCTCCTGAATATTCGAGGCTACCTTCTTAAGGCCCTCGCAAAATGAGATGGTGCCCCCCATATAAATTGGGGCTAATATACCACAGGTAGCTTCGTAAACATGGTTGATGGGGAGGATGGATAAGGTATGGATCTCCTCATCGATCCCGGCATGTTCGACGAAGGATTGAATATTGGAGACAATATTCCGATTTGTTAACACAACCCCCTTTGACCTCCCCGTGGTCCCCGATGTGTAGATAATTGCCACCACGTCATCCCGCTCCACCTTGTGATGGGTGAAGGTTTCATTATGTCTTAGGTGATCGATCTGGATGTGCTCCACGCCGCCCATATCGGGCAAAGGGTAAACCACCGACGCCTGGCCAAAGCATTTGTCCCCCATCATGGGGTCTAGGAGAATCACCCTTTCCAATGAGGGGAGGAGATCGATCACCTCACCCAGGGTTTCCAGGTAATCGCGGGAGAGGATAATGAACTTGGCCGAGGAGTCATCGAGGATATGTTTTATTTCGCCGGCCTTCAACTCCTTGTCGATGGGCACGACGATGCCCCCGTTGAGGGCGATTCCGAAATAGGATATCACCCATCCTGGTCCATTGTGGGATAGCAGGGCGATTCGGTCTTTGGGCCTCATCCCGAGTTTAGCCAATCCCGTACCAATATCCCTTGCCCATTCATAGAATTCACCATAGGTGATGCCCTTCCAACGCTCCTCGACCTTCCACCTCAGCATGGGTTTCTTTTCGAAACGCCTTGCATTATGCTCGAGTATCGTGGAAAGAGTAACCTTCTCCACCTTGACCTCTTCCTCGAAGACCTATTAAAGGATTTGAGTCCTGACTCTCCTCCTGCGATCCTTGGGCAGCAAAATAGAAAAACTGGTTCCCTTCCCCTGCTGACTCGATACCTGGATCGTTCCCCCCTGCTCCTTGATGATCCGATGAGCCGCTGTAAGATTGATCCCGGCCCTATCCGGCTTGGTAGAGAAAAAGGGGTCGAAGATCTCCCCGAGGTCCCTCTCGGGGATGCCGCGACCCGTATCGGAGATCTCTATGCCAATGAAGTCACCCTTGGGAAATAACTTGACATGGATTGATCCACCTTCATTGACTGCTTCAAGGGCGTTATCCAAGATATAGGTGAGTGCTTTCGTCAAGAGGCCACCATCGATAAAAGGCATGGGATTCCAATTCGGTCCCTCCACCTCGAAGTCAATGACCAACTGGTTCTGTGATGCTTTCCCCGAAAGAGATTTCAACGAAGCTTCGATGATTTTCCGTATATTTTGCCGTCTATGAACCGGTTTCGGGAGGGCGGCGAATTCCTGGACCTGGTTGATAATCGCCTCTAAGCGCCCGATCTCCTTCTCAATTCTCTCAAAGTAGTGGGATTGATCGCCTCGGGGAATCCTCCTGGATATCCTTTTGGCAAAACCGCCTATGGATACGATGGGATTTCTGATTTTGTGGGCGATTCCCTCGGCCATCGCCCCCAAGCTCGCCAACCGTTGGGATTCTAAGTAATCCCGCTCCAATTCCTTCAATTTCTCGATCTCCTGAATGGTAAAGATAATGCTATTCCCACTCCTCCCTTCACCCTGATAAAGGGAGGTCTCTAATTTTACAAATATCCTCTTTCCAGCCTTATTTTGCAATAAGATCTCCCCCTTATATTCCCCTTCAACCCGGGTAATTTTCAAGATGTTGGGCAGGAAATTGACCAAGTCATCGGGTAAGAACAACATTCCAATGGATTTGCCGATTGGTGGTCGAATGGCATAACCAAAGAGCTGTCTCGCCTTTTTATTGAGGAAGAGTATCGTTCCAGCGGTATCAGTAATGATGATGGCATTTTCGATGAGGTCTATGGCCCGATGAAGAAATCCGGGGGTTATGGAAACTCCCTTCTCTTTTCCCTTCAGTACCCCAACCACCTTACGCCTCTTTATTCTGGTATTGCCTTCTTGACAGGTAAATTCAAGTATTGGAGGAGCTCCCCGGGTGAGACTGCTATTCCATCCACAATGCGGGCTTCGATTTCCGAAAGCTCCCTCCCCAGGAGCCTGAGCTCTCTTCTAAATCGAAAAATCTCCAAAAGATCCCATCGATGAGCAAGGAAAAATCGCACGGCTCCTCTTAGGGTAGTTCTCCCATGGGGACTCATCACCATTCCGTAGTCGATCTCTCGGGAAGATATATCATCTGAGATCATCCGAAGAGCCATGACTGGGACATGGCGCTTGCCCGCCTCATCTGCTATAGCCGACCCTTCCATTTCGACGGCCTCTACCCCGAGTTCTCGACGAATTCGACACCGCTCCTCGAGCTTGAAGATAAAGGAAGGCACGGTTAGCACTTTACCAATTTTAAATCTTATATCGTATTTGTCTAATATTTTCGAAGTGATATCGATTAAATCCTTATCCAATGTATAGGTTTTGTTGACCCTGAGCGTCTCCATATCCTCAACCCAAAGGAGGTGGGTAGCCAACAGGACTTCCCCTATCTTGGTGGTCATATCTACTGATCCGGCCAAGCCGAAGGACAATATCGCTCGTGGAGAGAAGCGTTCTATCATATGAATGCATGCGTTCACAGCCCGATTATATCCAATGCCACTTTCGACCAGGACGAATTCCTTCCCCGAAAAGTGTCCACGCAAAAAGCACCCGCTCCCAACCCTTCCCTTCTCGATCAGCTCAATTCTCTTGCTCAAAAACCCTATTTCGAGTCCGGTGGCCCCAATTATCCCGATAAGACTATCGGTTCTCGGTTGATAAGTATAATTCATTTCCTCACACTATGGGCAGAGGTCCTTTTGCCCTTTAACCCATCGATCTCCTCCGGCGTGAGATAACGGTACTTTCCCAACTTGAGATCGCCCAAGTTTAGGGAACCATAACGAATTCGCCTCAGCCTTATCACGGGATGGGATATTGCATCACACATCCTCTTGATCAATTTATTCCTTCCCTCATAGACGGTCAACCTCATCCATGAATTCCTCTTGAGCCTCTTGACAAGGTGAACCTTTGCGGGAAGGGTGATCCCACCCTCGAGCACTACCCCATCCCTTATCCTTCTCATCGCCCCTGGATCAGGAATTCCCTTCACCTTGACCAGATATGTGCGGGGAATCCCATACTTGGGATGGGTCAATCGGTGATGGAACTCGCCATCGTTGGTGAGTATGAGCAATCCTTCGGAATCAAAATCGAGTCTGCCGACGGGATAGACCCTTTTCTTCTCTCCATGAAGAAAGTCTCGAATGGTAGGTCTTCCAAGGGGATCATCGAGAGTCGTAACACACCCCCTCGGTTTGTTCAAAAGAAGGTATGCCTTGGGCTGAAATGTGCCGATCGGTTTTCCGTTAACCCTGATATGGTCCTTTCGGGGATCGGCCTTGAAGCCAAGATTTGTAACCACCACCCCGTTTACCTTTACCCTGCCCTCCATAATGAGTTTCTCGGCATGACGACGGGAAGCGTGGCCTGCTTTAGACATGATCTTCTGAAGTCGTTCCCTCACAGACCTCCCCGCGGGACGAGGCTAAACGGGTTCTTGGGAATTAGTCTCCTCCATCCCCTTTCCTAGCTCCTGAATTTCCCTCAAGGTTGGCAAGTTTGAGATGCTTTCGAGGCCGAAAAATTCGAGGAAATATTTGGAGGTTCCATAAACGATGGGCCTCCCTGGAAGGGCCTTTCTCCCCATTATCTGAATCAAGTGCTTCTCCAGGAGGGCTCGGATGACCCAACCAGAATCCACCCCTCTGATGGCCTCGATCTCCGCCCTGATAATGGGTTGTTTGTAGGCAATAATGGCCAATGTCTCCAAGGCCGCTTTTGTTAGTCTGGTCGCCTTGGTCTTCTTCAATTGCTGTATCCATTGCGCATATTCCGGCTTCGTCCGAAACTGAAATCCTTCAGCCACTTTCAGCAGATGAAAACTCCGATCCAATTGTCGATACTCCTCCACCAACTCATCGAGACAACCCTGAATTGTCCGCTTATCTACATTCTCCAATACATCTTGGATAGAATCGATTCTCAAGGGATCCCCGGAGACGAAGAGCAAGCTCTCTATGATCGATTTCAGTCGCTTTCCTTCCATTGGCACCTTCGAGTATTCCTACCCCTTTTGATCGGGGATTTTCGTCCATTCCCTTTTTTCCCGAGAAAAGACAGATGAAATAGCATGCTTATAAATCAATCGTTCGTTCTCATTTCTTACGATCAAGCTGAAATTATCGAAGCTGATGATTTGCCCTTCGATCCTTTCTCCCGTGATGAGCTCAATGACTACGGTAACCCTTTCCTTGCGCATTCTGTTGAGAAATTGATCCTGAATGTTAATGTGATCCCTAACCATTATGGCCCCCTATCCATTGATGGCTGTTCTGGTGGTATCGGATTTGGGACTACCCCGCTCCAAGAACCGCTCAGCCATCTCAATGATTCGTCTCCTTCCGCCACGGTAATGAACCCATCGGACTTCCAAGTCACTCCGAAACCACGTGAGCTGTCGTTTGGCGTAGGCCTTCGTTTCCTCCTTGATGAGGTGAATGGCTTCCTCAAAATCGCGCTCTCCACAGAGGTATTCCACCATCTGTTTATACCCCAATCCCTGCATGGATTTCAGGTGTCGGCCATATCCCATATTGAGTAACGATCTTACCTCCTCTCCTAATCCTCTCCTCACCATATAATCCACTCTGTTCTCGATTCGGCGGTGAATATCCTCCCTCTCCCTCATCAAGCCGATCTTGAGCACCTCATAGGGAGAATCCTTAAAAGCGTGGTTTTTCTGCCAGTGCGATAAAGGGATCCCAGTCTGCCGGTAAACTTCTAGCGCGCGGATTACCCTCACTATATCGTTGGGGTGAAGCCTCGATGCCGAGGTGGGGTCAATCTCCCTCAATTCATCCCAAAGAAATGCCCTACCAAGGCAATCAGCCTTCTCCCTCAGTTCTTGTCGCAAGGGTTGATCAGCATCAGGTGAGGGGAACAAACCACGGAGGAGAGCCTTTATATATAACCCCGTCCCACCAGCGATGAGGATATGCTTTTCTCCTCTTTGTAATACATCGATAACTCCCCTTGCCCTCTCCTTATATTTGGCAGCACTATACGTTTCATCCGGAAAGATGATATCGAGCAAGTGATGTGGAATACGTCTGCGATCTTCGAGGCTCGGTTTGCCCGTGCCGACATCCATGTACCTGTATATTTGCATAGAGTCGGCACTGATAATTTCGGCGTTTATTTTGGAGGCTATCTCCATGGCCACCTGGGACTTTCCAGAGGCAGTGGGTCCCACGATGGCGA
>Ga0209427_10007444_pt1 | contig 12397 bp, 9 predicted proteins | sample DeeMarSWOR136_30_FD_187465 | JGI IMG/M metagenome (GOLD analysis project Ga0209427, IMG submission 187465) | Marine sediment microbial communities from White Oak River estuary, North Carolina - WOR-1-36_30 (SPAdes) (version 2) | ecosystem: Environmental > Aquatic > Marine > Intertidal zone >... | reverse complement strand
TTATTGCATCCTGAATCTTTGTGTAGTTACCTTCTCCTGTTCCACCAACATACAAGGTTTTACCATTAGAAATAGGCATAGAACATTGTTCAATATTATCAACAGCAACTGATGGAGTAATACCTGTACAGATAAACAAAAAGATGATTCCCAAGACCAAGACTATCTTAGCAGATTCATTGCTCGTAAAAACACCTCCAACAATGGGAATCTATCAAAAAGCCAATCAAACAGGTTAAAGGTGAAACTGAAAGGTTTGTCCTTAGGCATAATAACTTTAAAGGTTCCCCAATCACTCATAGCCCCATACGAGTCCACGGCTCTTGCTTTAATTGTAAAGACTCCTATCATCCTCCATTTGTGTTTTACCTTGACATCTGTACCAGAAGGATTATAACCAGTCCACTCAGTATAATTGCCTCCCCAGTCAATATAATATTTAACATTGTCTCCATCAGGATCTATTGCATTAAACGTGTATTCATATTCCTTTAGTACTCCTCCCCTTGTTCGACCATCTATGGTTGGTATATCTGGTGGATTAGAAATTCTCTCCGCATCAATCGGAACATCCATCCCCGCTATTTCCCAGACAATCATACCATCTCTATTAACCTCAAACACCCGATTACGATAGATGTAGGATTCTGTAATGAGAGTATTGCCATTTGGAAGTCGCTCAACATCATCAGGACCTGTCAACCCGGTTTTTACCCAGACAATCGTACCATTACTATCCACCTCAATTACACGGAAGTTATAGGGGTCTGCTATTAGGGTATTACCATTTGCAAGTCGCTCTGCATCCCACGCTTGATCCAATCCAGTAGCATACTCCCAAACTATCCATCCCCAAGGGCTAACCTCAATCACACGAGTATTACCAATTTCTGATATTAGGGTGTTACCATTTGCGAGTCGTTCCGCATCAACCGGATAATATAATCTGGTTTTTTGCCAGACAATCACACCATCACTATCCACCTCAATTACACGATTATTATAGGAGTCGGTGATAAGGGTGTTACCATTTGCAAGCCGCTCCGCATCCCAAGGTCCATCCAATCCAGTGACATATTCCCAAACTATTGTACCCCCATTATCAACCTCAATTACACGATCATCATGGACATCTGTTATCAAGGTGTTACCATTTGCAAGTCGTTCCACATCAACAGGTGTATTCAATCCAGTTTTTTGCCAGATTATCGTACCACCACTATCAACCTCAATGACACTGTTGCCATGGAGTTCTGCTATTAGGGTGGTGCCTCTTTGTTTACTGCTTTTAATCTGAATAACTGATATTTGCTTTTCTAAATTCGTTGATGCTACAACAGTAAAAACACTAATTCCGATAAATAGAATGAGTATTCCAAAAACCAGGCCTATTTTAACAGATTCATTGCTCGTAAAAACACCCCCAGAAATGGTAAATGTTCTAAAAATCTTATCAATAAAGTATTTGTTGCTACTCTGTTTCTTGGTGTTATGTCGGATAAATGTTTATAGTTGGGAGCAAAAAATCCTCCCCATATCAAATATTTATCTTCAAAATAATTATTTTCCGGATTTGAATCAGTTGGAGTTACAAAAAATTGTAAAGAAAAAAGTGTTGGGAAATAGTAACCTTCAAATTCTAAACCATAACCACGTGAGGCACTCCACGACTCACCTGGTTCTAAACCTCCACCCCTTATGGTCTCAAAGGTATCTTCTACTTCATTATACCTCAAATTTATAGCAACTGCAGTATACCCAGTCTTTCCAGTATAAGGTGCATCTCCAATATTCATTATTTTAGGGCCAAAATATAAATTATGAAAATATGTAGGTTCATCGTCTGCAAAATAATATGGAATAATTTCTACAATTGCTATATCATACCCATTACCAGATATATCAAGAACAGATGAAGTATTATTATTCAATTTTACTGAATCCTGATTTGATAAATCAACTGCTATTATAACTGGTGAAAAAGAAACACCAACAAACAATATAATAATCCCAATTACTAGAACTTTATACAACACAACAGGGGTTTTTGCCATAAATTCTTACCTCCCTCAATAATAACATCAATAATTGGATATATAAATGTTACATAACCAAAGCTTCTCTTGGATTTTTAAGTTAATCTTATAAAAAATTATCGTTTCTCCCCTTTTTTATTTCATCATACTTTTTACAGTTACATTCTTATCCCAACGGTATTGGAAATAATTTGATAGAATTTTATTATGATATCCTTTTACATCATATCTCTTATTTATTAGTGAAAACAAAAATCCAGAGTTTGTCATATCGCCATAGAATTCCATACCCAAAATTCTATCATTTTGAATAAACACCTTTCGCATAGAGTCAATACCTTTTAACACCAGCTTTGAACAGTTCCTGGGTAAATTGGTTACATTACCCATGCTTAAGAATGGTACGTCATGTATATGGATGATATTGTAAGACTGATAACCAGGATATTTACACCTTTTTCCAGCAATATTCAGTCCTGCCACGTGCCCCTGTTCAACAGCATTTGACCACGTTGCTTTTAAACCAGGTTCTCCATAAATACAATCAAAGGATTCAGCAACATCACCCGCGGCAAAGATATCCTTAACGTTTGATTCCATGAAATCGTTTACAATAATTCCCTGATTAACTCTAATCATGGTATCTCTAATTATATCAATATTTGGTCTGAATCCAACAGTCACCAGAACCATATCACAATCTATCTTACTATCTGTAAGTTTTAGACCTTCAACTACATCATTTCCAATTATTTCTTTTACATCATTACCTAGGATAAAATTAATACCAAGTCTTTCTAGTATTTTCCTAGCGATACTTGATATCTCCTCATCAAACATATTTGCAAGAATACGATCAAGAATATCAATAACAAATACTTCCTTATCTCTTTGTTTTAAAGCTTGAGCGATTTCAATACCTACAAATCCACCGCCAATGACCGCGATTTTTGTGGCTTTTTTCAATCCTTTAATAATGCTTTTACAACTTTCCAAATTCGATAGGATGTATACTTGTTCTTTATTTAATCCAGGGATAGAGGGCATCATCGGTTCTGAGCCAATAGCTATCAAGAGCTTGTCGAATTCAAGTGTCCTGTCCCCATCGCCATTGGAATTACTCTTAAAATGTACAACTTTCCTTGAGGGATCTACTTTTATAGCTTCTTTTCCAGATATTAAATTGATGTCGTTTTTATTAAAGAAATCATCGTTTAATCTGGTTAAAACTTCCATTGAAATCTTCCCGGATAAAAAATCAGGCAGTCCACAAAGTGAATATGGCATACAATCTTCTTTGGTAACCAAATTTATATCTATCTTATCATCCACATTTCTAATTGCTTGAACTGCACTTATCCCGGCCCCACCAGCACCTAGAACTAAAACATTCATATGATTTTTCTAATACTATTAAGCCTATAAATTAATTAGTATACATTTCTACAGAAAAATTCCTTGACTTCTTGGATTTTTTAATATGCTTAAAAAATTCAAATCAAGGAATAAGAACCAACTAAGCAAATGTCTTACACATAGCTATTCTATCCATACGATATAATTAAATAACACTTCTGGTATAGATGGGCTAACTATATCTCATGGTTAACATGGGGCGGTTGAGCACAGCAATGGGAAAGCTTATTTTCAACTATGAGAATTGTACTGGATGTAGAGCTTGTGAATTGGCTTGTAGCTTTCATAAAGAAGGTGTTTTTGCTCCATCGAAGTCGAGGATTAAGATAGTTCGTATTGATGAAGAAGGGCTTGATATCCCTATTGGATGTGAACAATGTGACAATGCTCCTTGTATCACTGCATGTCCAACAAGAGCTTTAAGTAGAAACAGTGAAACAAATGCGATAGTCCTCAATCCAGATTTTTGTATCGGATGCAAACAATGTATGGTAATCTGTCCCTTTGGTGCCATTCATTATAATGAAAAATCTAAGATATTCTATAAATGTGATCTATGCGATGGAAAACCGGAATGCGTAAAATGGTGTGTAACCGGCGGAATTGAGTATTACGATGGAATCGAAGAATTTCCAAGACGTAAAAGTGCAGATAGGATTCAACAATTTATATTGAACCTACCTAAATCAACTCGATCTATTGATACTGGAGGAAAAAAAGAGTGACTTTTGATTACGGTGGTTATGCAGGCAAGACCTTAAGGATTGATTTAACAAAAAATAAAATAACAAAGGAAACACAGTCTAAACAGAGAGTAGAGAAATATATTGGAGGACGAGGTGCAGATGCAAAGATTCTATTTGATGAGCTTAAACCAAATATAAATCCTTTACATAGTGATAATATCTTATGTATCTCCACAGGACCAGTTACAGGCCTGTTAGGCCCAACAACTGGCCGTGTAAATGTAGCCACAAAATCACCATTAACAGACATTTATGGAAATTCAAATGCAGGTTCAGACTGGGGTTCTGAACTCAAATATGCTGGTTATGATAATATAATTATCAAAGGCAAAGCTGCAAAACCAGTTTATTTATGGATCGATGATGAACATGTAGAGCTTAAGGACGCTGCTCATTTATGGGGAGAAGGTCTTTTTGAAACAACCTTGATCCTTCAGGAAGAACACAGAGGATATGATACAAAAGTTGCTGCTATCGGCCCTGCTGCAGAAAAAGGTGTGCTTTTCTGTTCGATAATATTTAATATGTGGGATGCTGCTGGTCGTACCGGAACAGGCACTGTAATGGCTTCAAAGAATCTTAAGGCTATAACAGTAAGCGGTTCAGGTGAGCTAAAAGTAGCAGACCCTGAAAGATATCTGGAAATCGTGCAAGATGGTTGGTTGGGTATATTAAACGACCCTGGTTTTCGTACAGGAGAACATCAAGCACTTGGAACAGCTATATGTGTTAATTGGGGTAATGCACAAGGATGGCTTCCAACTAGAAACTTTAGAGAAAGCACCTTTGAAGGAGCAGATTCAATCTCAGGAGAAGAATTCAGAGACAAATATTCAACGCGTTCAAGTCCCATACCTGGAGGACGTGCATGCATGTCCTGTCCTAATAGATGTAAAAGATTCGGAAGAATCGAATCTGGAAAATATGCTGGTACAAGAGGTAGCATAGAATATGAGGGTATTGCTGCTTTTGGATCCAAATGTGGTGTATCTGATTTAGAGGCTGTTTTTCATGCATATACTCTATCAAATGATTATGGCATGGATTGTGTATCATGTGGGAACACCATTGCAACATTTATGGAACTAGCAGAGGAAGGGATAATAGAAAATACAGACAAACTAGGATTAAGGTTCGGTAATGCTGATGCAATGGTGGAAATGGTACATAGGATTGCAAATAAACGGGGAAAACTGGGCAATCTTGGAGCTCTTGGAGCCTATAAGGCTGCTTTAAAGATAGGAAAAGATGCAGTTGACTATACAACATCGATTAAGGGAATAGATACAATTGCTTGTGACCCTCGAGTTGCAAAGGGTTTTGGATTTACATATGCAATTTCTAGTCGTGGTTCAGATCATCTTAGAACACATGTAGTATTTGAAATGATTAAAATGCCTCCAGAAATTGGAAAAGAATTATTTGGATCAGAAAAAGCATGTGATCTTATGAGCTATGATGGAAAGGTTAACATGGTTCTCTGGCATGAAAATCTAGCAGCAATAACCGATTCGATAGGTAGTTGTAGATTTATGCATGCCTCCTATTATGCTCAATATCCTATTCCAGAACTTTTGGGAAAATTGCGTAAGAAAAAGGAGGTTAATTCCATAAAATATTATGACTGGATAAGTGCTGCAACAGGTATGAAAATTGATTATAAAAAATTATTAGAAATTGGTGCTAGAATCGTCAATATCGAAAGAGCTTTGAATACACAGTTTGGCATACGACGTAAAGATGACAGGCTCCCCAAGAGGTTTTCAGAGCCTATCCCAAAAGGGCCTGGAAAAGGGCAAAGATTTCCAAAAAAACAGTTAGAAAAGATGCTTGATGAATACTACACCAGTAGAGGATGGGATCTAAAAACTGGTCTTCTTAAAAAAAGTGAACTAATCAGGTTAGATATGAAAGATGTATTTGATGAATTAAAGAAAAATAATCTAGTAAAGTAAAATGTGGGAATCAAAATGCCAAGATGCAGTTCATGCAAGAGAAGAATAGATTTGTCGCATACAGGCATAAGAACCTACATTTGTAGTGAGTGTAACAAACCCTCATGCAGGGAGCACTTTGATTTCAGTAGAGGAATTTGTTATAAATGTGCAGGTTTACATATTAGTCGTGGTAAATGCTCTTTTTCTTTTGTTAAAAAAGACTTGTTAGGAACTCAAAATTCTGGTAGGAGTAAGAAATGACATATGTTACTGTAAAGTATCTAATGGTTTTTTCCCAGATTACTCAGAAAAGAAAGGAGGATATCCCAATAAGTAAGGGAATGACTCTTCAAGATTTAATTGAAATGCTTTATGCAAAATATGGTAGGAGATTTAAAAAAGTCTTTGGAGCAGATTTAGGTCATAGAAGCGCTTTGATTACAATTAACTCCAAAGTAAAAGAAAAATCATACATTCTAAAATCTGGTGATGAGATTATAATTTCTCATATAGTTGGAGGTGGTTGATGACAGTAAAATCTAATGGCTTTTTAAAGGATATGAAGGTACTATCTGTAGAGCAAGCCGCAGCTTTACCCTATTGTACTTGGAGATTGGCAGTTGAAGGAGCTGAAGTAATTAGAGTCGAACCATTATGGGGCGATCCTAACCGTAAGGTCGGTAAAAAGGTAATCGAAGAAGAAGGCATTAATTCATATTTCATGTCCGTAAATGCAGGTAAAAAAGCAATATCATTAAATCTTGGTACTCCTAAAGGTCAAGAGATTCTTGGTGAGCTTATTGATAAGTTAAAAGTGGATATATTTACATGCAATCAAATACCTGGAAACTACAAAAAATTAGGGATTGATTATGAAAGACTAAGCTCAATTAAGAGTAATTTAATATGGGTTGGAATTTCAGGTTTCGGCCCTGAAAAATCTGAACCAGCTTATGATCCTATGATTCAAGCTTATTCTGGAATCATGGATACAAACGGAGAACCAAACACAGCACCCTTAAGGTTTGGGGTATCTATTGCTGATATCGAGGCAGGTAATCAAGCATATAGCGAGATTATGAAGGCACTATATCTTAGAGAAAAAACTGGGAAGGGTAAAAGAATTGACATCTCCATGCTTGATTGTTCTATGTCTTTGTTGGCACTCCATGTACCTTTAGTAAGTATGGGAATAGATGTTCCTAAAACCGGTAATTTCCATCCAAACTTTACACCGGTTGGTGTGTATAAGACAAAGGATGGTTATGTTTCAATTGCTGTCGGAAACGAGGCTCAATGGAGAAGCATGGTCGAATTCCCAGATTTTGAAGTTTTGGATAAAAAAGAGTATTCCACCAATAACGATCGAACATCTCATGCTGATAAATTGACTGTTGATATTAACTCCGTATTAAATGACAAGCATACATCTGAAATTCTCCAAATGTTCAAGAAAGTAAAAATTCCTGTCTCTGAGGTTAGTACCATTAATGATGTTTTGGAGAAACCATACCTGAGCTCAAAGTTATTGCACATTAAGGACCCTAAAACAAATTTAGAAGTGACTCTTGCACCTCCACCGGTAATCCCAACAGTAAAGCCTGATCTAAGCTTTCCTCCAAGATTCGGGGAGCACAATAGAGAGATTTATGCTAGCATAGGATACGATGAAGCTGACCTGAAAAAGAAAGGAATTATCTAATAAAACTTAAAATGTCTATTACTCTTGAAACTGTTAAAAGGTTTAAAAATGTCTAAATCCGTTCTAATAATTGGGGGAGGTATTGCAGGAATCGAGGCAGCACTAAATCTAGCTGATTATGATTTTAAAGTGTACTTGGTTGATAGTTCTCCCACAATAGGCGGGCTTATGGCTCGACTTGACAAAACTCTTCCAACTAACGACTGCTCGATATGCATTGAAGCGCCAAAAATGTATGATGTTCAAAAACATCCAAACATAACTCTTTTGACAAATTGCGAAATTCGGCGAGTTAATGGCAATGCAGGTATTTTTAAGGTTAGAATACTAAAGAAACCCAGGTTTATTGATGAAGAGAAATGCAAAGGTTGTGGGAAATGCTCCGAGGCTTGCCCAGTTAGTGTTCCCGATGAGCTCGATAACAAGATTGGCGGGCAAAGAAAGTTGATCTATATTCCATTCCCTCAAGCTGTCCCGAATTATTATCTTATACATCCCGATTGTCGTTATGGTAAAAAGAAAGATGATGGTGCATGTGTGGGCGGATGTATTATTGATTGTATCCAATGTCGTGAATGCCCAATAGCCCTTTGTGTCAAAGCATGCAAGGATGATGGTGGTGATGCAGTAATGCTTTGGCAGAGGGAAGAACTTCTTGACCTGGAGGTCAATAGCATAATTGTTGCCTCTGGTGTTGAATCCTATGAACCATCCCTTGGATTGTATGGTTATGGACTTTATGATAATGTAATTACAAACCTTCAATACGAAAGATTGATGAACGCAGGTGGACCAACACAGGGTGAAATAGTCAGACCATCAGACCGAGCTCATGCAAAAAGGATTGCATGGATACAATGCGTCGGTCGTGAAAAGAGGGGAAGCAAACCTGAGCCTATCCCTTATTGCTCAAAGGTTTGCTGTATGATTGCTACAAAGCAAGCAATTGTAACTTTAGAGCATGAATCTGATGTGAAAGCGCATATTCTTCATAATCATTTACAAACCTACGGAAAAGGATTCTACGAATTTTATAGAAGAGCAAAAGAACTCGGTATTAATTATTTGAAGGGTAAGCCTTCTGATGTATTTGAAGATCCTAAAACAAAGAATTTGATTATAAGGTTTGAAGATCTTGACAAAGGTGAAGTTGAAGATTTAGAAATCGATCTTCTTGTACTCTCCACAGGTTTAATTCCTGGTAAACGCAATAAAAGGTTATCAAAGATTTTAAAAATTGATCTTGATGAACACGGTTTTATCAAGGAAAAAGATCCAGTAAACGCTCCGTTTGAAACAAATGTTAAAGGTATCTTGGTTTGTGGTGGTGCAACAGGACCAATAGATATTTCAGAGTCTGTAAGTCAAGCAATTGGAGCAAGTATGAAAGCAGCTTTGACGGGAGAGTCAAGATGAAAGCGAGGGTGGGAGTATTTGTATGTAATTGTGGCACAAATATCGGCGGTGTAGTAAATGTAGCAGATGTCGTCAAGCACGCTAGCCAACTTGATGGAGTGGTCTTTGCCGAGGAAGGGAAATGGATATGCTCTGTAGACTATTTATCAAAGATTAAAGAGAGCATATTAGAACACAAACTTAATCGAGTTGTTGTTGCTTGTTGTACGCCTCGTACCCATGAACCAACCTTTAAATCAACGATTAAGGAAGCAGGTTTGAATCCATATTTATTAGAATTTGTCAGTATCAGAGAACAAAGTTCATGGGTGCATAAAAGTAATCCTAAGCTTGCAACAGAGAAAGCAAAGGATCTTGTAAAGATGGGTGTAGCTAAGGCCATTCTTCTCGAGCCTGGTGAAGACATTAGGATTTCGGTTGGAAAAAATTGTTTGATTATTGGAGGTGGTCTAGCAGGTATGACTGCCGCCTTGGCAGTCGCAGACCAAGGTTTTAAGGTAGACCTTATCGAAAAAAACAGCAAGCTTGGTGGAATTCTGAATGATTTAGACACCCTAGCTCCCTTTGATATAGATGCCGAAGAAATTGTTAATGACAAAATTAGCAAGATAACTAAACAATCTAATATTAAGGTTCATACAGACACCGAGCTTGAGGAATTAAAAGGATATATTGGGAATTATAAGGTCAAATTAACAAATGACGGGAAAACTAAAGAGCTTGAGACTTCAACAATTATAGCAGCAACTGGGATGAATGAGATAGAGCCTAAAGGATTATTTGGCTATGGAGAATTTCCTAACATTATCACTCAACTACAACTTGATGAAAAACTAAAGTCAAAAAGCCTTGGTAAGGTTAAAAATGTAGCTATAATTAACTGTGTAAACTCAAGGAATGAGGAACGTGGATGTTGTAACATTGGATGCTTAGCAGCTATTAAGAACGCTGTGACAATAAAAGAGCTGAATAAAGACGCTAAAGTTTACATTTTTTACAGAGATATTAACATTGAGGGTGAGGATTATAATTATTTCAAAGAGGCAGTCAAAAAATACGATATCAAACTAATTAGATATCCTGATGATAAACAGGTAGAAGTTATTGGTAATAAAAAAGATGGATCACTGTCTCTAAAGGCATATGACATTTTAATTGGTAAAGAGTTTGAAATCAACCCTGATTTGATTGTGCTTACCACTGGTTTTCAAGGGAACGCTTCTGTAGAGAAGCTTAAAGGATTGCTTAAGGTCTCAGCAAGCACTGATAGATTTTTCCAGGAAGCCCATATCAAGTTAAGACCTCTTGATTTTGCTAATGATGGAATATACTTGTGCGGTTGTGCCCGAAATCCCAAGGATATAAGAACAACTATTGAAGAATCTCTTGGCGCTGCAATGAGAGCTGGAATTCCGATGAAAAGGGGCTATGTCGAAGCTGAGGGAATAGTTGCTGACATAAATACAGAATTATGTAACTCATGTGGTCTCTGTGCAAAAACTTGTGCATTTGGGGCAATCGAATATGTAGATAAAACGCAGCCTCCATCTGTTATTAAAGCAATATGTAAAGGTTGTGGCACTTGTGCTGCTGAGTGCCCGACAGATGCGATAAATATTATTCATTATACTAATGAACAAATTCTTGCTCAAGTAGATACGGCATTAGCAGAAAATCCTGATAAAAAAATTATAGCATTCTGCTGTCACTGGTGTGCACTTGGTGCAGTTGATCTCGCTGGTGTGAGTAGGTTTGATTATCCAACTAACATCCAGATAATAAGAGTAATGTGTGCTGGACGTGTTGATGCCAAATTTATTGAAAGAGCCCTTGAACTTAAAGCTGCAGGAGTACTTGTTGCAGGATGTGAATTTCCCACGTGCCATTATATCAATGGCAATTACAAGTGTAAGGATAGAATTGATCGTTTGAAGAAGAAGTTGGATAAGAAAAATATTGATACAAGTAAAATCTGGGATGTGTGGTTATCTGCAGCGGATGGACCAAAGTTTGTTGCTACTGCAAAAAAGATGGTTAAGGAATTAAAACTAGGTAGTTAAAAATGATAACTGAAGAGTTCAAGGATATCATCAGAACATGCGAGCAGTGTGGTACTTGTACTGGATCCTGTCCAACCAAAGAGGCAAGTGATTTCAATATTCGAAAGGTAGTTAGACACCTTCAATTAGAATTGCATGAGGATAAAGATTTCTTAAGCAAATATCCATGGCTGTGTACACAGTGTTACCGATGTCATGAGCTTTGTACAGAAGGGCTTGAAATTCCAAAGTTGGTTATGGCACTCCGGGAGTTGGCCCTAAAAAATGCAGCCGAACCAGAGAGTGTTCATAGTGTTAGTAAAGCGGTTAAAGAATTTGATAGCCCTTATCAATCACAGACAAGAACTAAAGAATCATGGATCAATAAGAAATTAGGTGATAGTCAAAAATCTTCAGATGCAGATCTATTGTACTGGGTAGGGTGTACTCCATCGATCATGGCACCAAATATTGCTAACGCATCTGCTGAGGTTTTAACAAAACTGAATTTGGATTATAAGATATTAAAAGACGAACCATGTTGCGGTGAACCTTTGATTACTTTAGGTTTAATAGATGAGGCAAAGGATAAAGCAGTTAAAGTAAAAAAAGCGGTTGAGAATGCAGATGTTAAGAGACTAGTTACATCATGCTCTGGTTGTTACAATACTTTTACGAAATTCTATCCTGAGATATTGGGTGTTGATTTTTCTGATGTCGAAATACTTCATATATCTCAGGTGTTAAGCAAAAACATGAATAATGGATTTAAGCTTGACAAATCTTTGAAACTTACATACCATGATCCATGCTCTTTGGGTAGACATTCAAAGGTGTATGATGCCCCAAGAGATGTACTAAAATCAATTGAAAATCTTAATTTTATAGAAATGGAACGCACAAAAGAGTGTGCAAGATGCTGTGGCGGTGGAGGTGGAATCCTTTCATTAAATTATAAAATGGCTATGGAAATTGCAAATAATATGTTGACAAGAGACATATTACCTCTTGAAGTCGAAGGATTGGTTACCTGTTGTCCTTCATGCTATCTAAATTTCAAGCGCACTGCTCTTAAAAATAAAATCCCTATAAAAATATATGATTT
>Ga0209427_10007443_pt1 | contig 12399 bp, 11 predicted proteins | sample DeeMarSWOR136_30_FD_187465 | JGI IMG/M metagenome (GOLD analysis project Ga0209427, IMG submission 187465) | Marine sediment microbial communities from White Oak River estuary, North Carolina - WOR-1-36_30 (SPAdes) (version 2) | ecosystem: Environmental > Aquatic > Marine > Intertidal zone >... | reverse complement strand
CAATGCACCGTTATAAAATCAACGCCGTCCCGGGCATGTCCTTCAATCACGGCAAATAATTCATCGACGGTCAGACCGACTATAGCACCATGTCTATCTATCGCCTCAATCCCCGCCTGGTAAATGGGCACCGTGCCTATGGGTAAGGAGCTGGAGGTAATAATAGCCCGCCGAACCGCTGATATGTCGCCACCGGTCGATAAATCCATAACTGTATCCGCCCCATACTTAATAGCCACCTGCAACTTCTCCAACTCAGTATCAATATTAGCAAAGTCGGAAGAAGTCCCAATATTAGCATTGACCTTGGTCCCGAGCCCCCGACCGATACCACAAGGAACAAGATTGGCGTGATTTATATTAGCCGGAATAACTATTGTTCCCTCAGCTACACCCTGCCGAATAAACCCAGCTTCTACCCCCTCATGCTGAGCCACTATTTTCACTTGTGGTGAAATAATACCCTCTTTTGCCGATTCCAATTGAGTCATATCTGCCTCCGCAAAAATTAAAACCAAGGGCTTCGGCTGTTACTATTAAACCCTTGGTCTAAGTCGCTGCCGCTTCCCTACGCTCGCATTACCGAGATCAGGTTCCAGGGTTGGCACTAACCCGCCTCTCAGCTGTTAAGCTCCCCTAGCGGTTAAACTACTATTATACATAAACTTTAACACAAATCCATCAAAAACACAAATACACTCTCTCATTTAATATTATAAGTAGTCTTCTACTCAAGACATTCCTCTATTTGCAGCAGCAATGATATAATAAATTACCATGGAAAAACTTAACGCCGGGGCTAAAAAACTAGGGTTACAGCTTAATCCAAGGCAGCTTAAGCAGTTCCATATCTATTATCAAGAGCTAGTAGATTGGAACCAGCGAGTAAACCTTACCACCGTAACTGATTACGAAGAGGTGCAAATAAGGCATTTCCTTGATTCGCTCACGGTAACCCTAGCCTGGCGGCAGCAGATAAATAGCCTGGAATTTCACCTTATTGATGTCGGCACCGGTGCCGGCATGCCAGGAATACCCCTTAAGATTCTGCTGCCTGATATAAAGCTGGTGCTGCTTGACTCTACAGCTAAAAAGGCAGCCTTTTTGCACCATGTTAAACAGAAACTTGGGCTGAACAACGTTGAAATTGTGGTCGGTCGGGCTGAGGAAATCGCTCATGAGAGCCAATACCGGGAGAGGTTTGACACGGTGCTCTCCCGAGCTGTGGCTCCTCTGTCAACCCTTGTTGAATTAACCCTGCCCTTTTGCACCATCGGTGGTAGCTTTATTGCCCAGAAAAAGGGAGCTATTAACCAGGAAATAAGCCAAGCGGGTAAGGCAATCAGCCTACTGGGTGGTAACCTGCGAGAGGTGAAGAGAATCGACCTACCAGAGTTTACCGATGAGCGCCGGTTAATAATAATTGATAAGCTCTCGCCAACACCCCAGTTATACCCCCGTCGCCCCGGCATACCATCAAAAAGACCACTCGTGTAACACGTTGAGCTTTCGTGAGCCCTTATTATCTATTATAATGTAAATATAGCAGCACAACCGGAGGACTTTGATGGGTGATATAAAGAGTGCACGTGAGATAGCCATGGAAAAGATAGAAAAGCTAGGCAAGGCAACTGATGAGGAGCGCCTGAGATGGAAACACACCCCGGAAGGAGAAAGACTGGCAGCTAGGTATCTTAACCATGATTGTAATTTGGCAGTTGAGATGAAACAGTATGAGAAAAATGTAACCAAATATATCATTGAGGGCGCTACTGATATCCTAATCAGAAATATCAACCTGCCCAAGGATGACTCAGCCAGAAAAAATAATAGACAGGCCATGGAAGGTTTAAAGGCCCTAAAGAGCAATAAAATAGATGTGGAAAATGTCTACAGCAAGATAAGGAATATCTTTAACCATTATATGGAGCAGGGTGAGCAACAGAAAAGACAGTCTTATGAATCATTGAAGACTGAATTTGAAGCCAAAATGCAGCAGGCAATCCAACAGCAGTTGGGCTCAATGGCGAGGATTAAGATAGACGTGGAAAAGCAACCACAGTTCCAGGAAGAATGGCATAGGATACAGAGTCAACTAGATACGCAATACCTTAAGCTTTTGGATGAATATAAGCAGGAACTATTAGCTATAACCTAGGCTATAATGGCTGATAGTTGAAGAGAGATGTAATGGATACTGATGACGAGCAGATTAGATCCGCAGTTAAGCACACCGAGATATTAAGGCTGCCTAAGCAGACCCTATCCACCTTCGGCACGACAAACTTATACTATTACCTGGTTACTGAACCGGCTTACTCTGAGCTGGTAAAAAATGTCACCGAGACAGTGGTGAGAGAGGGAAGGGTAATAGCAGAAAAGCCAAGGATTGTAACACCCTATTATCTTTCCCGACTTGAAGGGTTTAGTCTGGAAGCCAAAAGATACTTAGATACGCTAATCAAAACGCACGGTCATAATGCTCCTGGACTATTCTATACCTATAAAAACGAGCCTAAGGAGCTTAACATTGTATCCGATAATCTGCTATCAGTGGTAAATAAGCTAAATGCAGAAATTGATAAGCGTGGTGACCCATTAGCCTCTATTATTAAAGGTGAGGATGCGCTTTGGGATGTATCACTGTTAAAGTTTATTTATGAAATAACCAGAAGCTCGCTACAGGATAATTTGATGCAACTGGGGAGCAGAGGGCTTTTAGATATAGACGCTGGTGGTATTCCAGCTGATGCCAGGGTAAGGATTGAGGAACTTTTTAGTCGGGTGGTAAAAGGGGAGTGTGAACCCAGTGAGCTAAAAGAAGAGCTTGACCGCTGGAATCTGTTCGAGGAGTATGAAGACAGGTTTCTTAATATTTTCAAGAAGAGGCGATAGACGGCGATAAACAGCCACGCAGGAGGAAATGATGTACAGACACTGGCACAGATTTGGCTTCAGCTTCCCTCCTTTCGGTTTCTGGTTTCGAGGTGCTGGCTATTTCCCTCGTCGAGATGAGTATATCCGTGTGCTTGAGGAATATAAACAGGAACTAGAGGCTGAGCTAAAAGAGGTAACTAAAGAACTGGAAGAGATGAAGAAGGGCGTTTAGCCAATTAGGATTATGAGAATTTCAGTAATTGAAGCTAGGGACCTTTCTGAGGCATGGTTTCTTTGTCTGCGTAAGACCTTGACCGAAGGCTATGAATATAAGATTGAGCGTGGGAGCTATGCTGGTCAGCACCGAAAGGAGCTTGACTTCGTAGTTGTCCAGATTAAACAGCCGGGAATAAGACCTCTAACTCCAGATGTGCCCCAAGGTGTGTCACCACCCACCTCAATGGAGTATATCGAAAGTTATCTTCCTTATCTTATGACTGCTCATAAAGCAGAGGGAGAGCAGTATACCTATGGTCAGTATTTGGAAAAGCAGATACCTGAAGTAATAAAAATGTATAAGGAGGATGGCTATAATACCAACCAGGCTTTTATGGCGGTGGGTGATGAGCAGTCTATATTCCTGCCCGACCCACCGTGCCTGAGAGGGATAGATACCAGAATCCGTAATAATAAGCTTAACTTTATCGTCTATTTCCGGTCGTGGGATTTGTGGGCTGGCTTTCCATCAAACCTGGCTGCCATTCAGCTTCTAAAGAAATATATGGCAGATGAAATAGGCGTTGATGATGGAGAGATAATTGCCATGAGCAAAGGCTTACACCTCTATGAATATGCCTGGGAGCTGGCTCGAACTACAGCCAGAATGAAATAAACATAACGGGAACTAGCCCTTGATTTTTACATGTAGATAGAGGTCACCAGCTTTTTTATTCTCTATTATTCCCATACCTTTGAGTCTGATTTTAGTCCCTGGCTTGACCCCTTTTGGTATATCGACCATTAGCCTCTTCGTCTGCTTGCCCCGTTTATAGGTAATTTTTTTCTCACCACCGGCGATAGCTTCAGCCGGAGAAATCTCAAAGTCAATGTGCTGGTCAAGGTTTTGCTTGGGTAAAGATGTATACTCAAAACCGAAGAGCTTACGCAGGGCATACCTACCAACCTTTATTGCTATTTTAGAGAGCAATCTTTCAAACCAATTTGGCTTGTAAGTAGACACTTCAGTATATGGATAGGTACTTTGGCTTGCTCCAGCCGGACTGGTGAAGAATTGGAATGCGAAACCGCCGCCCTGAAAAAAGACGCGATTAAGGAAATCCTGGTCAAACCTAAGGCCAGCTTGACTGAACATACGGTTTAGCTCGTCAACCGTAGCTTTATTAGAGAAAATATCCCTAAATATGTCCTGCTGGGAATATTGAAAGCCTTTATATCCGCTATCGTAACCAACCCCGGCAAACTGCCCCTTTCTGGCAAAGTCATATTGCTGCCTCTTGCCCTTGTCTCCAAGCACACCATAAGCCTCGTTTATCTCCTTAAACTTCTCCTCAGCCTGCCTCTCTCTGCCAGGATTAGTATCCGGGTGGTGCTTGAAGGCAAGTTTCCTAAACGCCCTCTTTATATCCTCCTGACTGGCATTATCAGGAACGCCAAGAATTTGATAGTAGTCTTTCATATCTCAATACTTAACATCTCACCAAGATAGAGTTTCAAGAGAGATTATTTATCAACCTCACCCCGTTAGATTTCCCCTCCAAACCTCGCTTTGCAAACTCAAACATCATTATAACATTGAACTTAGTCACTACCAAACTTATAATACGAAAAGACAGGGGGGAGAGCTTCCAAAAAATGAGACAAATTATCATTATTAGCCTGCTATTAGTTTGTTTGCTCGGTGGAGGTTGTCTTCCCTCCCAGGGCTTCGATGCTCGCCTAAGCTCAATCGTGGAACCATACAGCTTTAGTATTGCCAAGTGGGAATTTGAAACCATAGCAGACAGCATAAAGCAACTAATTTTCAGCAGGAACGGGAAGATTGAAGATGAGCCAGCTCTGGTTACACAGTATTTTTCTCTTGTTGAACAAATAAAAACCTTAAACCGAGAAATAGAAGAAATCAATGCTGGTAACGGCGATGGTGATTTAGCCTCACTTGAAGCTGAATTAAATACACTGGAAGAGCAGAAGGCAGCACTAAAAGATGCCGTGGAGAGGATAATAGAAAAGCAGCTAAAAGAGACTCTGGCTCAACAGGGCATCTTCAACCCGATAGATAAATACGTAAAGTCAGAAGCTGGCTTCCCGCCAGTAAACTTCAAGCTAGAAAAACCACCCCACCTGCTTGTAATCTCGCCCAGACACAAAATAGAGAGCATGAGAGAAATTACTCTCATGCAGAATATCAGTCTAGAGGAAATAGCGGAGATTGAAGCTGAGGTCGACCAACTGGGTGTCTCTTCATTAGTCGTGAAGCTTGGTGGCTTGGGGGCAACATATCCCACCTTTGTCACCAGCGATGCCAGTTTGCGGTTTACCATTGATACTGCCACTGATGAATGGCTGCATCAATATCTGGCTTTCAAGCCATTGGGGTTTCGGTACTTACTAGATTTAACCGGTATCTCAAGAGATTATGAAATTGCCACCATAAATGAAACCTTGGTCAGCATGGTCAGCAAGGAAATTGGCTCCATTATATGTGAAAAATACTACTCCCTAGATGAATGTAATGCTCATCAAAACCAGGTAGCAGACTCAGAATTTGACTTTAACCAGGAGATGCGAGATATAAGAAAGGCAGTTGATAAATACTTAGCCGAGGGGAAAATTGAACAGGCTGAGGAATTCATGGAGCAGAAACGGCAATATCTAGCCTCAAAGGGATATTATATTAGAAAACTGAATCAGGCCTATTTTGCCTTTCACGGAGCCTACGCCGATAGCCCAACCTCTATCAGCCCAATAGGGCTTGAGCTAAAGCAGCTAAGAATTCAAAGTGATTCATTAAGGGATTTTCTAAATACCGTTGCTGCAATGACCAGTCGCCAGGAGCTACAAGATAGCATTAAATGAGCCCTCCATTGCACCCAGACCTGATATTTGCTAAACTGGTTAATATATTTGGGCCGCTAGCTCAATTGGCAGAGCAGCTGACTCTTAATCAGCCGGTTGGAGGTTCGAGTCCTCCGCGGCTCACCATTTTTATAGCTAATTCGACCCATTTTTTCGGTTCCTCCTTCAGTTTAGTCAGTATACTCAGCAGTTTGCTTAACAAAATCCCCGATTTTAGCCTCAATTTTGCTTAACAAACTGCTTAACTTTTTACTTTCCCACATATGATAACTCTGCGATTTATTAAATTCAACATCCGTAAACTGCATGACTCTAAATATTCATAGTTGAAGTTCGAGACCTGCACGGCCTACCAAACATAACTTTTCCACACCCAACGGTTGAGATCTTCTTTGAAATGGCCTTTGCCACCTTCAGTTAATCTACTATGCCCCAGCTCTGTGCTAGCCTGGTAGTGGAGAGAGCATAAGCAGCATAAAAGAAAATACCGCGTATAAGCTCGTGTGTCGGAGCTACCGACCACATATCTACCTACGGGCCAGACTCTCGTGTAGGAAACCTCAACTCCAGATAGCGTGTTAGGTAACAAACAGATGAAAAGTGCAATATGGCCCTTCCATGTTCATTTACCTCACCTAAGCTTCAATCGAAGCATATCAACTTAACCCGATACAGATTCCCTGCTTTAACAATTGACATCGACTTCGTCTTCTATGGGAATCCAATATATATCGAGAATGGTGTTGGTGGGCTCCTCCGTGCGGAAGCAAGCTTTCACTTTCATGCCTATTTTAGGTGTTCCGTATACCAGGTAGCCTTTAAATATGGTGCATACACCAGGTAGCTCAACATCAATTTGAAAATAGGGAGTAGCGAGCTCCATGCCAGTGCCAGTGTACTCCACCCGCGCATAGGTGTGCACTGTACCGATGGCAGGCTGAGGCAGCTCTTCCCAGGCCATGGGCTGGTTGCAGTCGGGGCAGTCAGCCCGCGGTGGAAGCCATAGCCTGTCCTCTCCACATTCAGGATTGACGCATCTAGTAGCCAGCAGTTTACCCTCCGTTAACCCTTTGAAGAATGGGGAAAGTTTTCCATAAGTATGCCTGTGAGCTAAACTCCTCGGCCACTCTATAACTAGTGCTGGTTCGCGCTGAAGCACCTTTGCCGGTTTGCCAGTATATTTGATTGTGTTATCTCTTGAAGCCATTGTTTCTCTCCTTTAAAAAGCCTTCCTGAGAATGCCCACTGTAACATGTGACCCTACGCCAGCGTGAGATACCCAGAGTGCTTGATTAGCATTGGGTACCTGAAGGCTTTCCCAATCTCTAGGTTTTTCCTTGCCAAAAGACTTCCAGATCTTTGGGTCGCCATGGAACCTGTCATAATTACCCTGTATCTGCCAAAGGCACTCTACACCTTGGAAGATACCGGTGGCTCCTACAGCATGCATGGTGCCTATCAAACCTCCGGACAGGTTAGATGGGCATTTCCCACCAAAATAGGCGTCTCCAGATTCAATATAGTCAGGTTCCTGTCCATAGGGACGGAGCCCGATGTCGCCATATGTCTGAATGTCGCTTATCGTGAAAGCGTCATGTAACTCCACGAGGTCAAGCTCTTCGAGAGGATTAGTAATGCCAGCCATCTGGTAGGCGAAGTAGGCGGCAAACCGTGCAGCAGCGAAGCTCTCAAATCCAGGCCAGCGCTGTCCCTCCTTTTTACGGAGGCCTTGATACATACTGGGAGTCTCGTTTGGTAGCAACGGGATTTCCATGTCTCTCCGGTCTGCTACCCTCAAGGTATGACTACCCCCAGCTATGAAAAGTTCACAAGGTTTATCGGTTAACTTATAGGCGGTTTTTTCATCGCAAAGCAACATGCAAGCAGCACCGTCTGACATAGCACAGCATTCTAGGAACCGCAACGGGTAGGTCGACATCGGGCTATTAAGTATATCCTGAATTGCATATTTGCCTGGTTGCTGGGAATATGGAGAGTAATAGGCGTAGAGGTGGTTCTTGACCGCTACCTTAGCCCTAGTCTCCTCGGAGAGATTATAGGCCCATGAGAAACGGACAGCCATAGGAGCATAGTAGGCAGCATAAATGCGAGAAAGCCTAGTCTCAAAGTCTTTACAGGCTGCGTTAGCAATATAATAGTTGCCTGTTCGTGTATCCACTTCGGACATACGCTCCCAGCCTACTGCCAACGCCACATCAGCGTATCCACTGGCTATAGCCATAGCGGCTGCCAGCACTGTGGAGCCACCTGTAGCCCCCCCAGTCTTAATCCCTATATCATACATGGGGTCAAGACCTAGGTAGTCAGTAACCTTGGCTTCGCATAGGAGCTGATCTTGAAAGTGATCAGAAAAATTACCACACGCAAGAAAGTTGATTAATCCCTTGACTTCTACCGGGGAGAGCTTTAAGTCGTTATCCTCTAACATCTGACGAAACGATGCCATTACTTGCTCTTCGAGCTTCATTTCTGGACAGAACTTCTTATAATTTGTTAAACCCCCGGCAACGGCAAATACCTTTCTGCTCCATTTAGGAATGCGCAAATTGCCTTCCTTCAAAACAATCACTTAGGTTCTCCTTTCTCTACCGGTTACGCAGTACAGCGTTCTTGTCTATCGTGACGGCCATAGATATGGCATCGACCTGTTTCTTTACATATGTTTTTAAAGTTCAGTTCTTTCTCAGACGCCAGCGCCTCGGGTAAATGCAGCATTGTCGGCATGCTGAATCTCGTAGAAGCGCCCCTTTGTTGACCCGTGTCCCCTAGGATAGCAAGGCCGACGGTAGCTATCTTCATAGTCTTCTCTTAGTCACGGAAGCTCTTCGATACGATGCTTTTTAAATTTTCTATTTCCTCATCGCTGAGCGACTGAACTCCAGTTAACTGGTAAGTTCTACCCATTGCTTCATATTTTGATTCACCAAACCTGTGGTAGGGTAGCAGTTCAACATCCATATCTGATTTTAGGCCTTTTGCAAACCTGACTATACGTTTGATGTTCTCTTCTGAATCATTATATCTGGGAATTACAGGTACTCGTATTATAAGGGGGACACCGTGTTCAGCTATCCTTCTGGCATTCTGTAGGATCAACTCGTTTCCTTTCCCCGTATACTCCTTATGATCGTAAGGATCCATGACTTTTATATCGTAAAGGAATAGATCCGTATAATCCAGGATCTTCTTGATATTCGACCAGTTGGCGTACCCACACGTTTCTACGGCTGTGTGGATGTCTTCCTTTCTGCATTCCTTTAAGAGAGCTTGAGCGAAGTTAGCTTGTGCCGCCGGTTCCCCTCCACCCAAGGTAACTCCTCCGCCTGAGTTCCGGTAGAATAGCCAATCTTTTTTTACCTCATCCATCACTTGTTCAACGCTCAGAAATTCACCTTTCATCTCTAATGCGTGGGGAGGGCAACGGGATGTGCATTCACCACAAAGTGTGCACCGCTCCCGGTCGATTCTCTCTACCTCATTAAGCTCTCTAATAGCCCCTTCCGGGCATACTTCGAGACATGTTCCACATCTGATGCATTTCATTCTATGGAAGAAAATCTCCGGTGACCCACGCTGGCCCTCCGGATTACAACACCATAGGCACCTGAGTGGACAACCCTTGAAAAATACTAAGGTCCTGCAACCAGGCCCATCGTGAATCGAAAATCTCTGTATGTTGAATATCAAGCCTCTTAGGCTACTCACTCCTAACAATCCTAACTACAACAAACTGTCCCTTTTATAACATCATAATGAATGTGTCGCCCTATCTATAAGGTCATCTTGACATTCCTTGGATAATGATACGAAGTAGGCACTGTACCCCGCAACTCTCACCAGTAGGTCTGGGGATTTCTCCGGGTGTTTCTGGGCATCCCGTAGCACTTCTGGGCCTACGATGTTGAATTGCACGTGGAAACCACCCATGTCGAAGTAGGTCTTGCACATAGCAATGAATTTTTTCAAGCCCGCCTCATCTCTCAGTACGTCTGCATTGAACTTCAGGTTTAATAGATTGCGACCTGCCTGTTCTGGACTCAACCCTTTGACCTGAGACCTCAATATGGCGGTTGGGCCTTTGGACTCTGCTACGCCGTGTGCCGGCGAACTGTTGTCAGAAAGTGGAGTGCGTGCCTTCCTTCCAGATGGCAGCGCTCCAACAGGTAAACCCATGGGCACATTGGCCGACGTCGAAGCATAACTATTGTAGTAACGATAGCTTCCGTTCGGATATTTGTACTTGTAGTGCTCGAAGGCGATGAGGTCATCCACCTGCCTAGTCATATAATCCGCTTCGTCATCGTCTTGCCCAAATTTTGGGGCTTCATGAATAAGCATCTGCCTCGTTTTCTCTGAGCCTTCAAAGTTCCTATCTAAAGCATCGATTAATTCAGGCATCGCTATCTTGCCTTTTTCAAAGACGAGTTTCTTGATAGCCATCAGTGAATCGGCAACATCTCCAAGCCCCATCAAAGGAGTCACAACCATCTGTGGATATTTTGTTCCACCGCCCCGCGGTGATTTCGCTCTTTCAGCTTTGTCAATGCAGCCGTCAGTAACCAGTGATTCGTATAACTCCGGTAATTCTTCTTCGTGAATTCTCAGGAAGATGATCGAGGCTATTATTTGCTGTTGGACAATATATTCCGTCTGTTTTTTGAACGCTTTCCATACATCATCAAAGGACTTGAATTCTCTTGGGTCGCCTGTAGGGATCGAAATCTGCTCTCCAGTCATTCTTGATCTTCCGTTATTCAACGCAAGCTCAAGTACGTAGGGGTAGTTAAAGAGCCCCATATCAGTCATACATCTCATGCCATCATACAGCAGGGGGTATACGCACCCCTGCCCTGTACAGTATCTCGCATCATGAAGACTCGCCCCTAAGAATCGGTTGTGGACTATACCGGCCTCAACATTTACTAGGGCTGGAAGTCCTGTGCCGAGTCTTATCGCCTCCGCTGTTTTCGTCCAGAATTCCTCTGGGGAATTCTTGTGGAATGCTGCATCTAACAGCGGTTGATGTACTCTCAAGTTTTTCATGGCCTCAAGGAATATATACGAAACGTCATTCGTTAAGTCCGTTCCATCCTTTTTCATGCCTCCGACACTTATGACGGTGAAGGGCATGTATCCTGAATAGTATCTCGCTGTTGTTTTCGAGGTAAGATGAACTATTTCTGATAATTTAAGCCATGTGCACTCTACCAATTCCAGTGCCTCATCCCGTGTAAGCCTACCTTCCTCGACATCCTTCTTATAGTAGGGATATAAGGCATCATCAAGCATGCCTGGGGAATTACCAAATCCTTTTTCTGTTACGTAACAGAGCATATGTGTGAAATAAAACAGTTGGAGTGTCTCGTGGAAGGTTCTTGGAGGGTTTTCGGATATCCAGTCACACACATCCGCTATTTTTTCCAGCTCTCTTACCCTTTTCGGGTCCTTCTCGTCCTTTGCTAATTCCCTGGCTTTGTCTGCGTGCCTGCGTATGAAGATTGAAATAGCCTCAGCAAGAATGACCAGTGCCCTCATGAACTCAATCTTCTTCGATTCTTCGTAATCAGTCGGATCAAGTACAGCTAACTTCTCTTCCGCTAACTTCTTTATACCACCAAAACCATGACTGAACACATAGTTCCAGCTCTGATTCCTATGCCCCAAGTAGTTTTCTATTATCAGGTCAAACGCTAGAATGGAGTGTTCGTGTAATTTCTTGATATGCACGGGTATCTGAGCCATACATTTATCGTATAGCGATTTACCCTCCCAGTAAGGGAGAAGCTCTTTTCTTATGATTCTCTTAGTTTCTTCGTTGATGTCGTACGGGTCCCACTCACGTCTATCTAAGCTGTTTAGCTCCGAGGCAATCCAAGGAGCTCCAAGCTCCGGGTATATCCCCGTCGCAATGGGCTCCGAATGAACACACCCAACTATCAACTCGTCGGGAAGAATTAAAACTGTCTTATTCAGAAGAACGTTCTTCAAGGCTGTTGCCATCCTAATTTGCATTTCTTTGCCTTCAGTTTCCTTCATTGACTGGGTGAAGAGCACATCCCGCTCAGCGCAGATTTTTGGGTGACCACGACGCAATCCTGCCACGTACCTTTCTCTAAGCCTCTCAACTCGCTCCGGTAATTCTCTCTTGGTTTCTAGCTGCAAACTCCCTGCTTTATTCATTGTCGCTCTCATAATCGTACCTCCTTGTCGCTTACTCAATGGTTTCTTCTGACTTCACTATCTCCATAGTAACCTACAATGTCCCTGAGATAATAGCTGAAAGGGCTTTCCCTCCCATTTCTCTGTTTGACACAGTCGTATCTCCCATCACATCAGGTGAGCCCTTGATTCTTCTGGGGAACTTGGCACGGGAGTGATAAAATAGCTTTTGGGGGGCAGGAAAAT
>Ga0209427_10007442_pt1 | contig 12402 bp, 10 predicted proteins | sample DeeMarSWOR136_30_FD_187465 | JGI IMG/M metagenome (GOLD analysis project Ga0209427, IMG submission 187465) | Marine sediment microbial communities from White Oak River estuary, North Carolina - WOR-1-36_30 (SPAdes) (version 2) | ecosystem: Environmental > Aquatic > Marine > Intertidal zone >... | reverse complement strand
CTACTGACTTTAATCTTTTATGTTTTATTTGCTTCAGAACCGGAACGTTTACGCTCAGAGCCAGAATTTGAGGATTTTGAAGGTGAAATAAAATATGATTATAAGATAACATTTAGTAATCTGAAGCAACTTTTTAAAATACGTTCAATCAGAGGAATATTATTTTCTGTGTTATGTTCCGGTATAGCTGGTACGACACTCGGGATATGGTCAATCCTTTATTTAACTACCAAAATAGATAGTGAGGATGCCGAATTAATAGTCACAACTATATATATTCTAGCAGGAAGTGGTGCTCTCACTGGGGCTATTATAGGTGGAAGATTAGGGGATAAATATTTCAAATCTGGAAAGATAAAAGGTCGCGTTGTTGTTTCTTTTACCGGTCTTATTGTAGGTATTTCTTTTTTATTAGCTTTTTATTTAATACCATTCTTTACTGAAACAATACTCCAATTGGTCTTTTCCTGGATATTTTTTGTGATAACAGGGTATTTAGGATTTTTTTTTACTGCTTTCACTGCCGGAAATCAATTTGCTATTTATACAGAATTATCACTCCCAGAAGTTAGGAGTACAGCAAATGCGATGAATGGATTGATGGCAAATATGGGGGGCATTATTGGAAATTTGTTGATATCTTCAATAATAGAAAAGAATGAATCATTATTACCTTTCGCTGTTTTCATAGTGTTATTAATTTGGTTATGTGGATCAATCTTTTGGATTTTTCCATACTATTATTATCCCAGAGAATTGAAAAAATGTAGAGATATACTATTAAAACGGAGATTAGATTTAGAAAATAAAAAATAAAAATAAGGATTTTTTTAGTTAAATTTTTAGAATAAGTAGAATTTATTTCTCTTGAAGAACGTATTAGTATTATCCTTTAAATTACTAATGGAATGGTTGTATTGTCGGATATATTTAATGGATCAGTAGATAAGAACCCTAATGAAGAATTATGTGTAGTATACGTATTATATTTTGACGAAAAAAAAGGTCAAATTCCTTTATTAATGTATCCGGATGATAGGTTTAGAAATAATAAAAGATATATGCGTCCAGTCAATTATCATCCCGTTTGGTTCTTAGAGTCTGCAGAACTCGACCATATAGATTTAGAATATAAAGGTTATGCTTTTTTCGGTAAAAAATTTGCGACTAAATCTGATAGACCTAAAAGAAGAGCTGGACTTGAAGTAGAAACCCCTGAAACAATTGTACTAATCGTTTCTTTACCCATTGAATTAGAAATTTTTGGAGATGGGCTTATTCGAAAATTAACTGAGGAACTTAGGAGTAAATTCGAAGATCAATTTTCTAAAGTTATTGAAAGTGAAATCGCAAATGAAAATGTAATTAAAACTCCCAAAGTTCAAGAACGAATAACAATAGGTAAAAAGATTAAAGTATTCATGAGAGAATTAATTGATAACACAATTAAAAATTACTTTGCTAATGCTATTCAAAAAAAAACTGAATCTCCATCATTTAAAACTCAAAAAGCTATATCATATTTTGCTTTAAGAGGATTTGATTCTTTAGTTCTTAACAATTTAAGAGGAGAGGACGCATTCTCGAATATTCAAATATTTGATCCAACAAAACAAGCAATTGAAGCTATCTCAACTACCCTCCCAATTTCAATAAATAATATTAATTTTATTAGTAATAGTCAGGAAATTGAAATTACAGTTCAGAACAATACTGATAAGGAATTAAAAAATATTTATATAACAACAACTCATGTGAAAGAATTTTTTGAAAAAGAATTAATGAGCCTAGAGGTCGAATTCTGGTTTCCTCAAGAAGAACTCTTGTTTGTATCTCCAATTGTACCTCATATTGATGAATATTTATTCACCGTCAATCAACGTGTTGATGATGGGGATTATTTAAAAATTCTTACCCAGAGAATAGATTTAAAATTAATTAATAAAATTTAAAATTTAATATGGAAATTAAAATGTCAGATGATGTGTTAAAAGAAGAAGATATAATTATTAGAAATTATCGTACATCAGATTATCAAGCAACCTTAGAAATTTTACAAAAGCTTAATAAGTTGTATGATATTGGTTTTGATGAAAAACAATGGAGAGAATCTTCTGGTTTAAGACAATTTAAACCAAATTTAAAACGAATAACACTAATTGCAGAATTAAAATCTAATGGCGAAGTAGTGAGTATGGGCGTAATTGAAGCTCAAAAAAATACTATAGGACAGTATGTTGGTCTTTTAGGTAACTGGGCAACAAAAGATGAATTCATTGGTAAAGGTGTTGGGAGACTCTTAGCAGACAGGGCAATTCAGATTCTCCAATCGTGGGGATGTGATTCCATCAGGATCGATCTTCCTTATAAAACTGATAAGAAGCTTCTTGATGTATTTGCGAAAACAGGATTCCATCCAATACTCATAGTACTTGAAAAAAGATTTTAGTTTTTTTAAAGAGAAAGGATTGAATATTTTAATTATAATATAAATCAATAAAGTAATAATTGGAACTTTAGGTGATTTATTGAATGTCTGAAAAAATCTGGCAGAAAGCAGCCCAACTAATTGCTAAAGCAAGTGATGATCTACTGCTTCAACCTAATGAAACATTGGTTGAAATGATTAAATTATTACTTAATGAGGAACAAGCGAAATTTATCTCGAATTTTAGGAAACCAATCCTAACACTAGATCAGTTGAAAGAAAAGACTGGTATAGATGAAGACAAATTATTAAAAATGTTGAATTCTATAATGGAAAAAGGAATAATTATGGATATTCTTAATGAAACTTCTGGTATCATGGAATATCATTTATTAGGTCCTATTCCCTACATATGGGAACATTCTCTTGTAAAAACTAAGGATATAATAATAAAGAGGAAACTCGCGCAAATTCATGAAAAGATGATTAAAGAAGCAGTTGACCGAACCCAAAAAAATTATGCTGGTTTAATTCCCATTTTAAAATCACAATATCCACCTGTTTCAAGAATTATCCCTATTGAAAAGGATATTGGAATTCCTATGGACGAAACGCTGTCGTTTCATAAAGCGTCCAAAATAATAGATAAATATGACACAATCTCTCTTTCTGAATGTCCCTGTAAGCTTAATAATAAACTTATTGGAGATCCTTGTAAAAGTACAGATGATTTACTAAGATGTTTTCATTTTGGAAATACTGGACGTTTTTTCATAGAGCATGGCATTGGTGAATCCGTATCGAAAGAAAGAGCAAAAGATATTTTAAAAGCAGCAGAAAAGGATGGATTAGTTCATAAAGTCTTCCATTACAAATATGATCTCGATAAGGAATTAGAAGCAGTGTGCAATTGCTGTAAGTGTTGTTGTATAGTTTTTCAAAATTATTATAGGGGTATCTACCCATTCCATACCATAACTTCATATATAGTAAGGTTAGATGACTCTAAATGTAAGGGTTGTGGAACATGTATAGAAAAATGCCCTATAGAAGCCAATACTTTATCTAATGGTAAATCTCATATTGATGAGACTAAATGCATTGGGTGTGGTGTCTGTATTCCCAATTGCCCTGAGAATGCTAGGAAATTGGAAAAGACAGGACTGAGAAATGTATATATTCCTCCTCCAAGAATAGTAGAATCAAATTAAATTCAATAAATTTAATTTTATAACTTTTCAAACCTAACTTGGAAAAATCTTACATAACAGATTTTCGTAAATCCGTTAGTTTTTACGCAAAACTTGTAAAATATCGGATTGATTAATTATCTGTTGGAATTAATAATGGAATAATTGTTTGGATATTTGATAAGGTTTCAAGATTCCATATTGTTTCAATTAATTTATTTGCTTTTGAGTGACCTAATATTGGTATAATTAAACTTTTAGCTTTATTTTCAACATCTTGGTGATTCATAGGTCGTTCAGGGAATCCAAGGACGTGTTCGATGAAAATCTCATGATGTTCACCATTTTTTAATATCACTTTTACTAGTGCTGATTCTACTCGGGGCTCTTTTTCTTGATTAGGATCATGGATTAAATTAACATAGTCCATTTTTTTCCTAATTGTTTCAGTGGACATACGTTCATGAGATTGTGCCATGTTAAAGGATAAGTCACCATCCTCTAAAATAACGGCTGCCAAATATCGTAAATTTAATGCTGGCATTGATGCTTCAGAGAAAATTCTTATGTTTCCTGGCATCTTTATTTCAATTCTAACGATTGATGTTCGATCTATCTTTTTTATTAACTCTATTAATCCCTCAATGCTAGGTTGGATTGGGCCACCTACAGGATATCGTTTGTAAGCTACTAAAGGTAACTCGTATTCCACTCCCAAATTATGGATTAACCTATTTAAATCAAGATCCGAATCAATTCCAATGAAAATGGAGCTTAACAACCAGCTTGGTGTTCCTTTAAAAGGATCTTTTACACCTGTAAATCCTTTATGAACCATCAGAGCTGCAGATGCTCCATTTCTTGCTGGCATTCCAGCAAAAAGGAAAGCTTTTTCGACATGTTCTTCATCTCGAATCCAGTTAAAGGAACCTGATGCCTGTTGAACACAATATGCTAAAACATACCCAATTGAACCTTTTGGTAATTTTAAAAGTGATGCTGCCGCTGCTGCAGAACCAAAGGTGGGTCCGACTCCATGAGATGATAATCCTGCTGTACGTAAATTAATCGTTCCCAAAGCTTTTGGTAATCTACAAGCAATTTCATAACCAGTAACAACTGCTTTGAGTATTTCTTCTCCAGATGCTTCTATAATTTCCCCAATGGATAATACAGTAGATATAATTGAAGGACCGGGTTGCACGAAAGCGGAGGGACAAAAATCATTTATTTCTGCTGCATGAGCAGTTATTGCATTTGTAAAAATAGCATCCAATAAGGTGGTGGTTTGATTTGTAGTAAGTAGATGTGCCGTATCAGCTTTTCCACCATTAAATATAGCAAATTGGCGAGCAAGACGAGAAGGTTTTAATTGTGAACTAACCACCATCGAAGCCAATGTATCTAAGATATGACGTTTAGCAAGTTCAACTATATCATCTGGGATTGTGGAAAATTGACTTTCTGAAATGTACTTAGCTAATGGTTCAGTAATAGACGGGAAATCCAACTGGGATGAAGCTAAATGAGGATCTTTCCTTACCGCTCTAATTAACTTAGCCATTCGGTTATTTTTTGTCTTCTTTTCCTCCATAATCTCAATCTTAAGTGTAGGTGCTGTAAAAAACAGATTTTAATTCAAAATATATTTTCCCATGCAGAGCGTTCCTCATCCATTGGGGCATTGACAATTTCTGGATTTGGTTTGAGTATCATTGTAGTGCGGTTATTCAGTTCATATTTTGGCCAGTTAGGGAGCCCTGGGTGATTCGGGTTACCATTTTTAGCAAATGAAATCCATGTATCCATGACTAAATTTGAAAATGTTTCAAGTTCCTCTATATTATCGCGTCCAACCATTATTTCTGTATTCGGATTTGGAAGGTCATAAGTTCCGAAAATAAATGGTAAATCAATTGTATGGCATGCACCGAGTAAATCCTTATATAATGGTGATTCGAATCCAAATAGATAACAATAAGTATTTTGCTGATTTTGACATTGTGCTTCAGCAGTTCGAATGATTGGTATTCGATATGCTTCATCAGTGTTGATAACATACCCAATTTCATAAGGTTCTATTGACAATTTACCCTTTCTAGCTTTTTTGTAAGTTTCAATTAACTTTTTTGCATCCTTTTCTGTTTTACCGTAGAATTTCATATATTTATTAGTATATCTTAAAAGACTAGCTTCATCAATTTTTTCGTGTCTTTTATGAACTAATTCAATTTGCTTTGCTCGGATTAATCCTCTATTATACACTTTCCTTTCATCCAATGTGTTTCCTATAAGCAAGGGAATATCTTTTGCGAAACCATTGCGAATGGCATCTAATGGTAAAACTGGAATAGTCTTATCATCAATTATGGGTCTAAAAGGGAACAAAATTCGATGTTCTTTCGGATTTAATTTACGGAAAATTTGATGCTGAGCATTATTCAATTCGGTCCAATCTACCTCTCTTAATGAATCGATATCCCCAATCTTAATACCTAATACATCAAACAAGTCTTTTGAAGCTTTCTTGCCTGGTGTATCATCATACGCATAAGGATGTGCTGTACCACTTTGGGGGATTGCTTTGTGGAATAGCCCTTTAGCAGAAGGCATAGCCAATAGTGAAACAACTGCCCTCCCTCCAGAAGATTGACCAAAAATCGTTAGGTTATTATGATCCCCTCCGAAATATCTAATATTATCTCTAACCCATTCAAGAGCACAAATTTGATCTAATAATCCATTATTTTTTGTTAAACCAGGCCAATTAAAAAAACCGAATACCCCTAATCGATAATTGACAGTAACCAGAACAATATTACCTCTCGGTACTATTTTCTTTCCATAACCCACGGTTGCTCCTGATCCAAATACAAATCCCCCTCCATGAATCCATACCATTACAGGTCTTTTTGCATCATCAGCTTTAGGTGTATAAACGTTCAAATATAAACAATCTTCAGACGAATTCTTAAAAACTCCTTGACCCCCATCATATTGAGGAGCATTCTGACCAAAACGACTAGCGTCATAAATATTGTCCCAAGCTTCAATTGGGAGAGGTGCACAAAAACGTAATTCATTCACGGGTGGTTTCGCGTAACGAATCCCCAAAAATGATTGATGATTTGATTCTTGAACTCCTTCAATTTTCCCCAAAGAAGTATTTACTAAAATTCCCATAATTACAAAATTTTCGTTTTAATATATATAAGTTATTTAAATTTTATTAAAATAATTTTCACAAATTTTGTCTATTTTCGTTCGGTTATCATGACACACGTGGTTTTATAAGCGAGAAACCTATCTAACTCATCAGATAATAACGATTTTGAAGAAGAACGAAATGATTAAGGAATTACAAAATTAATCATAATAATAATAAGGGCACACAAATTAAACAAGCTACAAAAGTTTTGGCGAGTTGGATTGGAGAAGCAGATCCAAATTCAAGTAACATTTTTACTTTTCTTACAACGCAAAATAATTCAAAAGAAATTCAAAAATTAAAATTAAATAAAGTAAATAATCTGAAAAAATTTGATGACTTTTTAATTTATAGTGATAATAAGGATATTCAAAATATAGAAAACCAGATCTTTATTTTAGCCGTAGGGGATCGAGGTCTTGCAAATGGAGTATATCATCTATATATGAAGTTAAAGGAACAATAAACACAAGATCCTTTTTCAATTAATTGGAATATTTTCGAGAGTCCATTCTTTGAAACGCGTTGTATGATGGTAAATATGCCTTAAGAATTAGGTGATCTTTCTACTGAAAATTGGACGCTTTCACAATGGAAAGGATATTTTAATAGGCTTCGATCATTTAATTATACCTCAATTATGTTTCTAATGACGGCAAAAGTAATCTATCATCCTGATTATGAAGAATTGGAAAAAAATTCGTGGAGATATGATGTTTACGATGAATTATTTGAATATGCAAAAGATATAGGTCTTGAAATTATTTTATTTTATGTTTTTGATGCGCTTCCCACCGAATTATGGATTAAATTTCCAGACATTAGAGCAGAAATCTTTCTATATCATGGTATTACCCATTGTACCCAAAAAGGAAAAGAAGTTGGAGATAAACTCCTTAAATACTCACTTAAAAGATTCAAAACCATCTCAAGTCATGCATCGATTGCGTTCGAGGGTGGTGGATGTAATTGTGAATATTGTAGGAACAATCTTGCCGATCTGATTGTTGAACACTTGAAATTTATTAAGGAAAACGGAAATTCGGAACGACTCTTTTTTATGACTTGGTTTGCGAATATTAAAGAATATTTTGATGTTCCACCAATTAAAGGGCTCCGTGATCAATTATTTATGAAACTTCCAAAGGAAGTTAAGATTATAGACATAACAAGAAAAACGCTAAAAATGGCTATAGAACAAGGTTACGAAGTATATGATTTTGTATTTTTAATTGATCCCGAAGGTGGTTTGGAAAGTCAAATGATTTTTCCAAAACCTCATGTAAATTTGTTAAAAGAACGAATATCAGATTCAATTCAAGCATTAGGTTCAAATTTGAAAGGTATGGTTGGATATAGGGTATTACCTAAAACACGTTTCATTGATGATTATGCTCTTGGCAGATATCTTTGGAATCCTGAATTAACGGGGAATGATATCATCAGCGAAGTTGCAGGTTTGCTTTCATCTTCTATAAATGAAAAACAGAGCGTTATAACTGCAATTCAATTACTTGAAGATTTTTGGAATAGCTTTGATGGCAATAAATTAAAAGAAAGTAATAAAATTTTAAAGATGGTAATTACACAACAAAAAGAAGTCCTAGAACCATTAAAAAGTATTCAAGAAGCGACAGAAATTTTATATCTACTTTTTCGATATTATTCTCTTGATTCTGAAAGAGTTAAAGATAGAATAGTTCAAAAAATTTATCGATCTATGAGAGAAATGGATACATTCCAATGTTACGCTTCCTATAATGTTTGGGATTACAGATCATTTGAAATGATAAAACAACGTATTGGATGGTGGACAGATCAAGGGATAGGGCTTTTTAATCCGCAAACCTTTCCATGGAACAGTCATTTGAAAGGAAAGTATAATTTGGTTGATACCAAGGAAGATGCATTTCTTTGGATGAAGGGTAAGGAATAGTGATAATAAAACTAAGTTAAGACTACTCCTATGGATGATAGAGAATTTTATAGCTTTTCGAAACGGGATTGAAAGAATCGCAGATACTCCGGTTCGTATACCATCCTTAATCCGCGAATTGTGTCTCGTTTCTTGAAAAGACGAATAACTGACTCAGCAGTGTATTCCATATGCGAATTTGTATAGACTCTTCTCGGGATCGTCAATCTCACTAACTCTAATGCTGGAAATATATTCTCCCCCGTTTCTTTGTCTCGCCCCTTCGATACTGCGCCACGTTCCATCGTTCTTACTGCGGAATCTTCATAAATTGCTGCTGATAACGTTTGAGCAGGCCATTGATCTCTCTCGAGATGAGGTAGAAATTTTAGAGCATTAAGAAAAACTCCATGTCCGCCAATAGGTTTTACAACAGGAACATTTTCTTTCATCAGTAACTCACCAAGATATCGTACTTGGTTTATACGATATTTAAGATAATTATAATCTGTGGATTCTCTCAAACCCCGAGCAACAGCCTCCATATCCCTCCCTGCCATACCGCCATATGTATGTAAACCCTCATAAACAACAACCATATTTCGAGTAGCTTCAAAGATTTCCTTATCATTTGTAGCGAGGAAACCACCAATATTGACTAAACAATCTTTCTTTGCGCTATAAATGCAGCCATCAGAATAGCTCATCATTTCTCTCAAAATATCAATGATCGGAGTATTCTCATATCCTTTTTCACGTTCTCGAATAAAGAATGCATTTTCACTAGAGCGAGTTGCGTCATATATAATTTTGAGCTTGTAATCGTTACAAAATTCTCGTAAACTTCGTAAGTTCTCCATTGAAACGGGTTGACCTCCACTCATATTTACATTTTGTTCCACATTTACAAAGGAGATTTTATCTAATCCGTAGTCATCTATATATTTTTGTAATTTATTTAAATCTACATTTCCCTTAAACGGATGTAAATTCTCAGGATCATGAGCTTCATCAATAATCATATCTACCATCTTTCCACCAGGAAGTTCAACATGTAGTTTTGAGGTTGTGAAATACATATTTCTAGGAACTATTTGCCCAGGTTTGACAAGATGGCTGTACATGAGGTGTTCAGCACCTCGACCTTGGTGAGTAGGGACTATATATTTAAAACCTAAAACATCTTGTACTGCTTTTTCAAGATGGTAGAAATTTTTTGCTCCAGCATAAGCCTCGTCACCTAGGAGCATACCACTCCACTGATAATCAGACATAGCGGAAGTACCAGAATCAGTTAACAAATCAATAAACACATCTGCTGATTTTAACAAAAATGTGTTATAACCTGCTTCCCTAATTGCTTCTTTTCTTCTTTGTTCATCTGGCATCCCAACATGTTCAATCATTTTAATTTTAAAAGGCTCAACAGGACCATTCATGATATTATCACTGGAAAATATAATTTAATTTATTAAGATTAATTAAGTATGATAAATAGAAAAAGATTCTTATAAAAGTCTCCCATCCTTTTCCCATTATTAAATTTCCTAATGGAAAGTTATTCTACAACTAAAAATGTGCAAATTTTCAATAAAACATATGAGATCTCTTTAGATCTTGAAAAGATATAATCTTATTCAAAAATATAGTCTTATAATAACTTTCCTTTTGTGAATTTATATCAATAAATTTGAAGAAATATTTTAATTGTGGAAAATTCACAATCATATAATATAAAAAACATTAAAAGAAATCGAGAAAGAAGTAAATGATTGGGATAAAATCTTATGGGGCTTATTTACCAAAGTATTTATTGCCCCGCGAATTGATAGCTGAAGCTTGGGACTTCCCAACAGTTCCCGGAACTAAAGCTATTGCGAGTATTGATGAAGATAGTATTACAATGGCAGTTGAAGCTGGATTGGATTGTTTAAGTGGAATTGATCCAAAGAGTATTGATGGTTTATTTTTTGCTACAACAACTCAAGTCTATACCGAAAAAGATTCAGCCTCATTTGTAGCTACTGTATTAGATTTAAGAGAAGATATTATTACTGCTGATTTTACTGATTCTTTGAAAGCAGGAACAACGGCTTTAGCAAGAGCAGTTGATACTATTAAAGCAAATAAAGATATAAACTCTATACTAATTATTGCGGCTGATACAAGAGAGGCTGAACCTGCAACAATGTCAGAATTTGGATTTGCTGATGGAGCAACGGCATTTCTTGTTACTGAAGGAGAAGATTTACCTGTAGTTATTGATGATTATTATTCAATTTCGGCTAATGTTACTGGTCCTTGGAAACGGACTAAAGAAGATAGTTTTATAAGGACTTTTGAAGCCAAAATGGATAATCAATTCTACACTCAAAGTATTACTAAAGTTATGTCCGAAATTATGAAGAGAAATAATTTAAATCCAGAAGATATTGAGGTAGCAGCATATTATTATAACAATCCTCGGACACATGGACGCATTGCTAAGATAATGAAATTTAATCAAGGTGTTGCTCAAAATGGATTATTTTTTCAGATCGGTGACCTTGGAACTCCTATGCCTTTTATGTTATTAATTTCAGCAATGAAACGTCCAAAAGAAGATGCAAAGGTCATATTAGCAGGATTCGGTGATGGGGCTGACGCAATTCTAATGCATTTCCAAGACAGAAGAAGTCTAAGAGAACTCTCAAAGAATCATATGGGTTTATCTGGGCACCAAAAAACAATGAAAACCCTGGAAAATTATGCTGTCTATATAGAAAATAAAAAATTACTTACAAAAGATCGATATGTCCGAAAGAGTTCTGCTGTGACAATGTGGCGTGAAACCCCTACAGTATATAAAATGTATGGTAATAAATGTAAAAATTGTGGTACTGTTCAATATCCTACAACATTTAGATCTTGTGTTGTTTGTAGGGCTGATGATCAAATGGAACTCGTGAAACTTGCTCTAAAAGGGACTATATTCACTTACACACTAGATCATTTAGTTGGTGGTACATATATGGCTACACCTGTACCTCGATGTGTAATAGATCTTGACGGTGGTGGGCGTATTTTGGTAAATATGACAGAAATAGAAAATCCTGAAGAAAATGTAAAAATCGGAATGGAAGTTGAATTAACTTTCAGAAAAGAACATGAAGGTGCTGACTTCAAAAATTATTATTGGAAATGCCGACCTGTGAGAGGAAGATTTTGAAGGAGGTGGATTAAATGACAGTGAAAGGAATTAAAGATAAAGTTGCGATTATTGGTTGTGATGCTACAAAATTTGGAGAATTATGGGATAAAGGAAGAGAAGATTTACTTTTTGAAGCAACTCAAGGTGCGATTAAAGATGCTGGAATTAAAAAAGACGAAATTGAGGCAGCTTGGGCTGGTATCTATTATTACTTTACTGGAATGTCGGGTGCTACAGTAGAAGATATTTTAAGACTTGATGGTATTCCAATTACTCGAACTGAGAATTATTGTGCTTCAGGTATGGATGCTTTTCGTAATGCTTGTTTCGGTGTGGTTAGTGGCGCTTACGATGTAGTTCTAGCCTGTGGTGTTGATTTGTAACAAGACTCGTATTGAATATTTCTAATTTTAGATATCCGTTTTTGATTGCAGAACTAAATTGGTCTCCACCGGGACATTCATCTATTAT
>Ga0209427_10007441_pt1 | contig 12403 bp, 15 predicted proteins | sample DeeMarSWOR136_30_FD_187465 | JGI IMG/M metagenome (GOLD analysis project Ga0209427, IMG submission 187465) | Marine sediment microbial communities from White Oak River estuary, North Carolina - WOR-1-36_30 (SPAdes) (version 2) | ecosystem: Environmental > Aquatic > Marine > Intertidal zone >... | reverse complement strand
CCACGTACCGTCTGCAGGACCCATCGGCTGGCCATGCAGGTCCCTACCACACAGGTGAACATGAAGCCCAATGCCCCGACCAATACTCGCTTCTGCGCGGGACTTGGGCCAGACGGCCTGGCAGCAACCATCAACGAACGGAGGGAGCCCTCGACCGAGGCCAGTGGCGTCGGGTCTCCCTCGTAGTGACGCAGGGTCTTCTCGTGGGCGTGCTCCACCTCTATGATCCGCTCGCGCATCCTGGCTCGAAAGCCGGGAGGCTCGACACCGTCAACGACCACCGCCAGATAGGCGTGTTGAGCAGCTTCTATCAGGATGCGCCGCTCGCCATACTCGATCTCGTCAAGCTGAGCCTCCTTGCCACGGCCAAAGGCCTCCTGTGCAAAGTCACGAATGGCGGTCAACATGCTGCTGATGAGATCCGAATCGGGCGAGGCCTCGCGGTCACGGGAAACATGCCAGAGCAACAGGCCGGTCTCGCGGTGGATAAGGAAGATCTCGGCCACCTCAAATGGCAGCGACTCCCGAAGCAACATCTCCTCCGTGGAGGCACCGCCAATCCGTGCCCGAAGGCGCCACCACAGGACTCGCGGATTGAACGAGGTGCGCACCTGAGCGTCCACAGTGCGGGCCAGGTCACGGATGGCGTCCGCCACGGCGCGGACGACCACCTGCCCGATGATCGGGTAGAGGGCCTCGATCATTTCCCTGCGGGCGTCACGGATCTTGCGGCGGATAGCATCGCCCAGCACTGGAGCGATTGTAGCAATCAGCGCATCCTTGTCAGTGATGCGTCGCTCCACATCGTCGAGTTCGGCCTCCAAATCGGCAATCCGCTGGCGGTACTGGCTGAGCAGAATTTCGCGAAGAGTTTCCAGCGACGAATCATCTTGAGACTGTGGGGCGCCGCCCGTATCGCCTGCATCAGATGAATGATAGCTATGATTCGCCACGGCCTTGATCCTGATCTGCCTCTGCCAGGTCCTCAATCAGATCGGCTAAGGATCTGCCGCTTTTCAGGCGCGTGCCGACTTCGAGGAATAACTCCCCCAGGGTCACGCGGTCAACTTTACTGGTGGCCAGCTCCTGGGCTGTCTGCCGCATTTCACTGCGCAAGTCATCATCGGCCTGGCGCACCTCTCGACGAAGCGCCTGAAGCTTCTTTCCCTGGCTGCTATCTTGCTCAGCCAGTTGCTCGGTCAGATGGTCAATTGCCTGCTGCAGTCGATCCAGATCGCGTCGAATCATCTGGAACCTTTGTTGATAGTCACGCATCTGAGAGCCAAAGATGATGTCGCGAACGCGGTCCAGCTCCTGGGCCGATTCTGCCTGAGGCATGTCATGGGTTTGCTCGTCGGTCATTGAATCCTCCTTAGCCAGTTATTCGGCTGTCGTTGTGCGACAAGAATCTCATAGGGCGTACAATCGCTGCCAATGGTATCAACGTGGGGCCACCAAGCGGTATCCCAGACCCCGCACCGTGACAATATAACGAGGTCGCGTGGGATCAACCTCTATCTTCCTGCGCAGATGATGAATGTGGACGCGCAAGGAGTCTTCAAACAAGTTCCCCAGAGGCGAAAGGCGACTCAAGAGAAAATCGGTAGTGACAGTTCGTCCAGCGTTGCGCATGAGGATATGAAGGAGTTTGGCTTCTGTTGGAGTAAGGGACACCGGGCGTCCGTCAACTATGGCCCGCTGATGAGCGAAATCCACCGCCAGGCGGTCATCCACATGCATCACAGGGGGGAGGGTATAGGCGAAACTGCCAATACGACGCAGCACCCGCCGCACGCGGGCGACCAGTTCACGAGGGCTGAAGGGTTTCGTGACATAGTCCTCAGCAAAGTGCTCAATGCCTTGGATGACCGTTTCCTCCTCATCCACCGCAGTCAGCATGACGACCGGCAAGTCGCTGAATTGCTGCACAAGCTGACAGAATTCAAAGCCGTCCATGCCAGGCATGTGGATGTCGACGATCGCCAAGTGCGGCAAGCCACGCCGGCGAATCACGTCCAAAGCCTGCTGGCCTGAAGTGGCAGTGAACACTTCAAAGCCAGCGCGCTCGAGCTTGTCCCTGACCAGGCGGAGAATCGCCTGATCGTCGTCTACCACCAGAATACGCTGGAATTCCGGAAAGGAATCGACCATTGGTCACCTGATGACTTGGTGTGCAGACTGTTCCGATCAGTGCAATGAGGGAAAAAGCCTAGCCTGCAGAGGATATCGATCCAATACCCTATGCCCACCCTCGATACAAGTTTTCGGCACAATACCTGACACTATTCTACATTGAAACTCGTTTTTTTCAAATCATCTTTGTCACAGAACCAGATCAATGCCGGGGGCTTTGAACACAGTCTATTGCTAGTGGCATGACCTGCAATCTAAATTGTCATTAAATATACTCAACAGGACTTTTCATTTTTTGACAAAAATGCAGTTTCGTGTTAAAGTATTCTAAACTGGAGTTCCATATTATTCAGTTGGCTTCCTTGCGTGATATCCTTATCTACGCTGCCAACTGTGTAGCATGCTGAAAGCTAGCACCTTTTGAGGGGGAATCATGTACGATTTACTGGGCAAATGTCCGGTCTGCGGCGAGGACTTGACGGTCACACGTCTCCACTGCCGAAGCTGTGACCTGGCCCTAGAGGGTCATTTTGGCTTGGGACGCTTCTACAGACTTGATCCTGAACAGCTGCATTTCGTGGAAACCTTCATACGCTGCGAGGGCAAGTTGAACAAGGTACAGGAAGAACTGGGGCTGTCCTATCCCACCGTGCGCAGCAGATTGCACGACGCGATCCGGGCCCTTGGATATGAGGTTAGAGAAGAACTCACCCTGTCTCCAGAACAACGCAAGAGCATCCTGGATAACCTCGCACAGGGTGAGATCACTTCTGATGAAGCCGTCAAATTACTTCAGGGAGATTGAAGCACCAGGAGGATACTGTAACGATGAAGAGCAAGGCGTTTGAACTGGGTCAGAGCCCTCGCCTGGTCTTCCGTTCTTGTGAAGGAGGCGTGAGAATTCAAGGATGGGAAAAGGATCAGGTGGAGTTGTCGTTGCGGAAAGAAACCGAAGCCCTGGACGTACGAGAAGTGGAGGGGGCTTTGGAGATATCGAGCAGCACCTCACTGACTGCCCACGTTCCCGTCGAGACCACCGCAGTTCTGGAAAGCTGCGTGGGGGATGTACGCGCTGCTGCTGTGAGCGGGCTGCATATCAATAGGCACCGAGGCGATCTGTCTCTCAACCAGGTGAACAGGATCGAGACTACGACGGTGTACGGCGATGTGCAAGTCCGTCAGAGCCAGTTTCTACACCTGACGACGCTGAATGGTGAGCTGACGGTTCAGGTGGCTAAAGATAAAGTCGCGATTGCTGGAGTGCGCGGAGACGTCGTTCTGAAGGGAGCGACAGGGCAACTTGATCTACGTGACATCACTGGTGCCCTCTCCATCCGTGATCCAGATGGTCATGTTGACGTACATGACGTGAACGGCGATATCGAATTGAGGGGGAACCTGCGAAGCGGACAGTACAATCTCGAGACCAATGGCGATGTGGCAGTCTACCTCGCTCCCACGTCGGACGTGCATCTGGATCTAGAGGCTCCTTCAGGACGTGTTGCCTCCAACCTGGAACTCAGCGAGGGGCAAGAATCTGCGCACAAACTCGCAGGTAACCTCGGCAGTGGCACAGCACAGCTCAAAGTCGTGGCAAACAACGGCGACATCAAGGTTCGTCAGATGCGGGTTACTGAGTTGCAGGATGAGACGGAGAGAGCGCGGGCACGCGCAGAGGCCCGTGCCCGTCGAGAAGCTGAGCGCGCACAACGTAGGGCCGAGAAGCTGCGCCGAAAAGGCGAGCGTCTGGAGGCGAAAGCACACCGGAGAAGCGAACGCCTGGCGCAGAAAGCTCAAGAACGCGCGACCCTCCTGCGTCGGTGGCGCACCAAGTGGAGCACGCCACAGGCAAGAGTGGGAACAGAGAATCTGGAAGAGGAACGCCTGGCCGTGCTAAGGATGCTGGCCGAAGGAAAAGTCAATGCGGAGCAAGCGGAAGCCTTGCTCACAGCACTGGAAGAGTAGCTCCGTCTCCAGCAAGTGGGATTCAGAGCAGGGTTAAGAGGCCATGGCAGCCCAGATGCTTGCACCAAGAAGCCCAAATGAGGGCATACGCCCCTTTCTCATACAGCGCGACCTGCCACAACTTGCCAGCCTGATCGAAGTGGCCTTCCAGCCAGAACTCGATAGAACCGGCAATCTAATCGTGGCAGAGATGCGACAGCTGGCCCGTGCCGGACCCTTGCTATGGCTCCTTGGCGCCTCCCAAACCATGCTCTCGCCCCTTCTGGGTGGCTACGTGTGGACCGCAAACGGGCAGTTGGTTGGAAATGTGACTCTGAGTGTGGAAAACAGACGGCGCGGCCTATGGACCATCAGCAATGTGGCTGTGCATCCTGACTTTCGCGGACGTGGCATAGCGCGTCAACTGATGGAAGTCGCACTACAGGAGGCAAACAGCAAAGGTGCTCAGTTGATCGCCCTAGAGGTGCGCACAGACAACATGGCAGCGCAACGGTTGTACCGAGAACTGGGCTTCGAGGTCTATGATACCACATCTGAACTCAGTCTGCCGGCTCACAACTGGCCAGAACGGACAACGCTGCCATCCCTGCCACTGCGAAAGCGCCGCTCCGGGGACGGGCAAGGTCTGTACAACTTGCTCAAAGCGGCGACACCAGGCAAAGCGCAAGAGGTGAGGCCGATTCCTGTCCACCATTACCGCATGGAGCGAAGGTTGGCGCGTTGGCTTGACGACTTGCTCTACCGTCGCCGCAGCGCTGACTGGGTACTGGAAGAGAACGGCCCAATTGTAGCATGGCTGCAGCTGACCGGCCAGTACAGGCAGGCAGCGCACCGCCTGCAGATCACTGTCCATCCCGAGCGCCGGGGAGTGGTCGAAGAGGAACTGCTGGCCGCAGGGTTGTACAGGCTGAACCGTTTCCCAGCCCGTGAGATCGTGTCTACGATCTCCACGTCACATTCAGAGGCGCAACAAGCATACCGCAATGCTGGCTTCCGCACCGTTCGTCTCTTGGACCAGATGCGGCTGGATCTGCGCTATGGCAAAGACAGGACAATGCCATGAACGAAGAACGAAAGAAGATCCTGAGGATGGTCGAGAGCGGTCAAATCACTGCGGAGGAAGCGGCTACCTTGCTGGAACTGGTATCCGAATCCGAGCCGGTTGATTCGGAGCATGTACAAATCTACGTTGGGCGACTGAGCCCAAAACGTTGAAGGAGGAGAACGATGTCTCTAGCTGAAGAGAGGATGCAAATACTAAACATGATCCAAAGCGGTCAGATCACAGCTGACGAGGGGGCAAAGCTATTGTCTGCCCTGAAGGCCAGCAGGAAGGAGAGCACTTCCGGGGAAAGCGCTCGACCCCGTTGGTTCCGCCTGCGGGTCACTGATCTTAAGACCGGCAAGAGCAAGGTGAACATGAACATTCCGATGGCCCTGGTGGACGTAGGGATTAAGATGGGGGCCCGTTTCGTGCCCGATACGGGAGAAGTGGACCTTGAGGAGATCCGTGAGGCCCTCCGCAGTGGTCAGCAGGGCAAGATTCTGGACGTCGAGGACGTAGAAGACGAGGAACGAATCGAGATCTTTGTCGAATAGGGAGGAGAAGAACATGGCAAGGTTTCTGGTGCGATGGTTCGTGACATCTGTCGCGCTGTATGCCGCCGTCCAACTGGTGCCAGGCATCAGCTACGAAGGTGGCTGGCTAACTCTGGCCGGTATGGCGCTCATCTTCGGGCTGGTGAATGCCTTTGTGCGGCCTATCCTAGCCCTGCTCAGTTGTCCGCTGATCATCCTGACGATGGGCGTGTTCATCTTGGTGATCAATGGAGCTATGCTCATACTGGCGTCACGGTTGGCCAGCATCTTTGGAGTGAACTTCTTCGTGCAGGGATTTGGTGCTGCCTTCTGGGGTGCTCTGGTCGTCAGCATTGTGAGCTTCCTGCTGAACTTGTTCATTGCAGAAGAAGAGGAAGAAGACAAGCGCTGAGCGCTCCTACGGCCGCACGCTCATTGGGTAGAACGAGGATTCAGAGTTCTTCCCCCACGATCCGGTCGTATAGCGCCTGCAGTTCCTCTTCAGAGAAGAAGTGGATTACCAACCTTCCACCGCGCTTGCTGCGGTAAAGGCTGACCTTGGTGCCCAAAGCCCTGCGGAAGCGATCTTCCAATGCGCGCGTCTCCGGCGCTTGCTCGGCAGGCGCTTTGCTTGTCGCCTGCACGCTCGTCGTCAGGCGTCGCACCAACTCTTCTGTCTGGCGCACGGAAAGCCCTCGCTTCTCAATGGCACGCAACACACGCAACTGGAGGTCCACCTCCGTCAGCCCCAACAGAGCCCGCGCATGGCCCCCGCTAATGCGATTGGCCAAGAGTGCATCCTTAATCTCATCGGGAAGGCGGAGCAAGCGCAACGAATTGGTTACGCTCACACGGCTGCGTCCCACGCGCTCGGCCACCTGTTCCTGGGTCATGCCAAACTCATCCACGAGCTGCTGGTAGGCATTCGCTTCCTCCAGCGGGTTCAAATCGGCGCGCTGGATGTTCTCCACAAGGGCAAGTTCCAGTGTTTCCTGTGGGGTGGCCTCTTTGATCAGGATAGGAACGACATCCAGCCCAGCCAGCATAGCTGCGCGCCAGCGTCTCTCTCCGGCGATGATTTGATAGCGCGGCCCGCCTGCAGCCTCTGCCGGGCTCCTCTCGGTAACGATCAGCGGTTGGAGAAGCCCATGCTCCAGAATAGAGTCAGCCAATTCACGCAGGGTTTCCACACCAATGTCATGCCTGGGCTGGCGTGGATTAGATGTGACATCGTTGACACTGACCTGGATCAATCCAGAAGGCGTCTCTGCACCTGGAATCAGGGCACCCAAACCTCTCCCTAAACCTCGATGCCTGCGGCTCATAGATTCCCCCTAGCCTGTGTCCGCTCCGTCCCTTCGTCTCTGCACCTGCCCCATCAGAGGTTGACCCTACAGGACGAGACGGCACGAAGCGAAACAGCAGTCAGACGATAGAGAGCAAAAGCACATCACCCGCTGTTCACAATCTCTTGCGCGAGAGCCTGGTAGGCGACTGCGCCCGGTGACTTTGGCGCATAGTCCATGATCGGCTGGCCATAACTAGGGGCTTCACTCAGACGCACGCTGCGCGGTATGATGATCCGGAAGGTCGTATCCGGGAAGTGGCTGCGTACCTCATCCACCACCTGCTGAGCTAGGTTGGTGCGCACGTCGTACATGGTCATTAGCAGCCCCTTGATGCCTAACTTGGGGTTGAGATGCATACGCACCAATTCAATGGTGCGCAATAGTTGTGCAAGTCCCTCCATGGGCAGATACTCACATTGTACGGGTATGATCACTTCATCCGCAGCAGCCAAGGCATTGATGGTTAGCAAGCCGAGGCTGGGCGGGCAATCAATCAGGATGTACTCATAGCGATCACGTAGAGGGCGCAAGGCTTCCCTCAGACGATGCTCTCTCGCCATCATGCCAACCAGTTCAACCTCGGCACCAGCCAGAGCAGGCGTAGATGGAATCAAATCAAGCCGCAGCCGCTGAGTAAGCATTAACATGCGCTCCAGTGGGACACCGCCAACGATGGTGTCGTAGATTGAGCGGCGCAGACTGTTCTTATCAACGCCCAGGCTGGTGGTGGCGTTGGCCTGCGGATCAATGTCTATCACCAAGACGCGTCTTTCCGCTGCAGCCAGGTAGGCACCAACATTGACCACAGTAGTGGTCTTGCCCACACCACCCTTCTGATTGGCCACAGCATAAACACGGCTCACTGCTCTGCCCTCTCACTCATACAACTCACCGCAACGCAATCGTTCTTCCACCTGCTGCCTGCTGGGAATGGACGCCGTCCCACTGCCCTCGATGGCAAAGGAAGCTGTACAGTTGGCGAAAGTTGCAGCCTGATAGAGAACGCCGGTTTCCTTCAAACGCACGAGAAAGGCCGCCGCGAAGACATCCCCAGCGCCAGTGGGATCCACTTCCCGTGCTCGAAAGGCGGGGAAATCGCGAGCAGACCCTTCCCAAAACACTCTCGCTCCAGCACGCCCCCGTGTTACCACCGCAATTCTGGCCATTTCAGTGTAACGTTGGATAAGAGTCTGGTCTCCGCCAACGTCTTCTTCGCTGAAAACCAGCACGTCCACACTGGACAGGATTCTCTCGGCATCCAGCCAGGGCTTGGACATCACCCGCCCGTTGCTGTTCCACTGCCGCATCCAGCCCTGTGGCGTGACGCCAACGAGCGCTGCGGGGAACGCGCCAAGCCAGTCCAAGCCGAGTTCGTCCACCAGCGGGCCAAGCAGCACGATGGAGGCCTGTCTCCAGGCTGGAGGCAGGTACGATGCCCTCAAGGGACTCGCGGTGCTATGCACAAACTGGTATCGCCTCTGCCCTTCATAGATGTTCTCGAAGGTAGTGGCAACCGGGGAAGGAACAACGTGCAGATCAATACCCCGCATAAGGTGAGACAAGTCAAGGTCAGGCGGAGCACTGGTGAGAACAGCCACCGACAAGCCCAAACCGTGTGCAGTGAGCGCGGCATAGGTCGCAGTGCCCCCAACCACGTAACCACCGCCTGACAACAGGTCCTTGGTCACATGACCAATAGCCAGAAAATCGGGGCTCGTAACCATACGCCTTGTCCTGCACCACCCTTGCGGACTATGGAGCAAGAGTGCTACTTCTTGGGCATGATGACTACTTTACGCCTCTCGGCCTGCCCAACACTCTCGGTGAAGACATCCGGATCATCGCGTAGAGCCAAGTGTACGATACGCCGCTCGTGCGGCGGCATCGGCTCCAAAGACACTGACTCCGCGGTAGTACGGACTCTGTCCGCCATGCGCCGCGCCAAGTCGATCAGCGACTTTTCACGACGGGACTTGTAGTGTTCCACGTCCACAATCAGATTTGGCCAGCTTTGTATGTGGCGACTGATGATGAGACACGCAAGGAATTGCAGATCGCGCAGAGTCTCGCCCCGCCGACCAATGAGCACACCAAGATCTTCGCCACTGACATTCAGCAGCACGGCGTCAGAACCAGTCTGGCTTTCGAGCGGCGCGCTTTCCCTCGTCACACGGGCGCGCAGGCCCATGTAGCTCACCAGGTTCTGCAATATTTCAATGCCAAGCTGAGCTAGCTCGTGCTGGTCTATGACTACGGATGGTGCCGGGGCCTCCTCTACCGAGGCTGGCACTTTGGCGGTGACTCGGACCACGGCATCTTCGCTTAGCAAACCCAGTAAGCCGCGGCTCCCTTGCTTGACAACTTCAACCTCAACTTCATCACGGCCCAGGCCCAGCTCTTGCAACGCCTTGAGAATGGCCTCATCCACCGAGCGTGCGCTGACCTCAATGCTCCTACTATTTTCGTCCATGCTTCTTACCCTTGGGCTGGGTCGGACGCGCCTCGCCGCCCTTTCTGCCGAACAAGGTACCCAGCGAACCCCAACCACTGACGAAATACTGAAGAATGATGCCAAAGACGTTGGTCGCGACAAAGTAGAGGCCCAAACCAGAGGCCGCTTGAAGAGTGATGAAGCCAAACATCATTGGCATCATGAGTTCCATGGTCTGGCCCATAGCCTGTTGCTGAGGGTCAGTGGAGGGAGATGCCATCATCTTCTGCTGCACCCACATGGTCGCTACCGTCAGAAACGGCAAGACATAGATCGGGTCAGGACGACCCAGGTTAAGCCACAGGAATCTGGAATTCAAAGGAATCAGGCTCGATAGAATCGGGAATTGTAGGTATATGTGCCGCGCCAGATTGAACAGCTGCAGTGGGTTGTCCCCCAAAGCGTGGAGGATTGATTGGTACAATCCAATCCAGATAGGAAGCTGAATGAGAGTCGGCACCAAACACCCCAGGGGATTGACACCAGCTTCCCGGTAGAGCTTCATCTGCTCTTCAGCTAGCTTTTCTCGGTCATTCTTATACTTTTTCTGCAACTCTTGCAGCTGGGGCTGCAGAGCCTGACTCGCCTTTGCCGAACGCATCTGTTTCAAATTGATAGGCAGGGTGAGGACACGTACCAGCACTGTGAACACAATGATGCTCAGCCCAAAATTCTGCCCAAGCAGCGAGTACAGAAAGAGCAAGACATTGAGCATTGGCTCGAAAATGAGAGTATTCCAGAGTTGACTCACGCGAGAGGACCTCCTGTTATCGCTTGCTGGGAGTCACAGTCCAGCGCTGAACACCCGTTTCAGCATCCAACGCGTAGATCGTATCACCCAGAACACTGACGTACACGGTGCCATCCCCCACAACCGGCGAACTGTAAATCCCTTGACCTGCGTCAAAGACCCACTTCTGTTGACCACTAACAGCATCAAGCGCATACAGGGATCCAGTTTCCGTACCGACATACAACAGGCCATCAGCGAAAGCTGGAGCAGCACGAATCATGGCACCGGCATCAAAATCCCAACGCTTAACACCCGTAGCTGCATCCAGAGCGTACAGTTTCCCGTCTAGTGAACCGACATACACTGTGTCGTCAAAAACTAATGGCCTTGCCCAAACCCAATGTTCGGTTTTGAATTCCCAACGTACCTGACCACTGTTAGTGTCAAGTGCATATACCTTGCCGTCAAACGCCCCGCAATAAACCAGGTCTCCGGCAACCGCAGGGCCGCTAGCGAAGGCACCACCCGCCTCAAAATCCCATTGCAGTTGCCCAGTATCTGCATCAAGACAATAGAGCCGATGATCGAAGGAACCCACGTAGACTTTGCCCTCAGCGACGGCGGGACGACCCCAAATCCAGTTGTCAGTGGCAAACTCCCACTCCTTCAATCTCGTGGTCGCATCCAAGGCATACACCTTATGATCGCTAGAACAAATATATAGTGTGCCGTCTGCAATCACCGCATCGGCAATGATCCGGCCCGACGAGGGGAACTTCCACCGTTGCACACCGGTGTTGGCGTCAAGGGCATAGAGATGGTTATCAAATGAACCGATGTAAAACGTGTCATCCAGTAACGCTGGCGCAGCATACAAAGCACCTACGCCCGCTTTCTCGGAAGCTGGCGGGTACTGCCAGATTTCCAGACTGCTCGTCGCGTTGAGAGCGTACACACGTCCGACCTGCGAACCTGTGTAGAGAATGTCCCCAGCTATCAGCAAACTAGACCAGGCTGGAACTACGGGGGCTGGGGCACAGCCACCCAGCACGCCCGCCAGAACGACGAGCAAAACGATGAGAGTGGTTTTTGCATTGAAGACTTTCAAAGATTCTCCTCCATGTTTACCGTTGGCGTCGAAGAGACAAACAGGTGCACCACATACCCGCCCACAGCTGAAGCGCCTAGGGCACCGGATCGTAGCCTCCGGGATTGAAAGGATGACACCGACCCAGCCGCTTCAAGGCCATCCAGCCCCCCTTCCACAAGCCGTACCTGTCTATGGCCTCATAGGCATACTCGGAACAAGAGGGGACAAAGCGGCATGAAGGGGGCAAACGTCGCGAAACCTTCCTCTGATAGAACCTGATCAGGGCCAAAACCATCCGTTTCACTTGGTTACATGTGGTGTCTTTGGCATTTCTGGCATCAGTCCGGCCTGACGCAACAGCGAATCCAGCGCTTGTTTGATGTTTGACAAGTCTGCTCGTACAATCGGTGCGCGCGCGATAAGCACTACATCCCATCCCGGAAACACATCGGCAAGCCGTGAACGCATCGCCTCACGCATCCATCGCTTGACACGGTTTCGCATCACAGCCTTGCCAATGCGCTTGCCCACCAGAAAGCCGAAACGGCTGTAAGGCAAACTGTTGCCTAAAGCAAGAAGCACCAGCAATGGGTGAGACCAAGATCGCCCCCGGCGACGCACCTCTTGAAACTGTCTGCTGCAAGTCAGGCGATGGCGCCTCTCCATGGTGGAACACTCCAAAGGTGTAGCGCTCAGTGTCCACGTCGCACGTGCCTCACCCGACTAAACCGAAAGCCGCTTGCGGCCCTTGCGCCGGCGGGCCTTCAGAACCCGCCGACCGCCGGGAGTGCGCATGCGTGCACGAAAACCATGTACCCTCTGACGTCGACGCTTCTTGGGTTGATAAGTTCTCTTTGGCATTGTGACTACCTTTCCTTAGCTGACAAGAACGCGCTATTATACCCCCCTTTGGCGCATACTGTCAAATGCACGCTGCGCGGTGTCCAGCACGACGCGAATTTGACAGACACTGCGCCACGTTCTACAATGAACTAAGGAGGAGGTTATATGCGGTATCCGTATACCCACAGTCTACAACCTATCCGGCTACCAGCGCATCGAAT